>JGI24712J26585_10000309_pt1 | contig 42021 bp, 39 predicted proteins | sample BioPla3DNA2_FD_26585 | JGI IMG/M metagenome (IMG submission 26585)
ATTTTGATAATAAATTTAACCTAAAAAACTTCTAGTATATCTGTTTATAAATCAGCACTAAGCTTAAACCAATCCTTTAAAGATTGATAAGCTGCTCTGTAACGTGTATAAATTTTATTATATTTTTCTACATTTTGCTCTATAGGTTTTACAGAGCCAACTACTTTTATAAATTTATCACAGGCTTCTTCGATGCTGCTAAATTCTCCTGCGCCTACTCCTGCCAAAATAGCAGCTCCTAAAGCCCCGCCTTGATTTGTATTGATTTCATCTATCGGATATCCAAAGATATCTGCAAGAATTTGTTTCCATAGAGGACTCTTTGAGCCTCCTCCAATCGCAATGATTTGAGAAATCGGCACATTGATGTCTTTTAGAATTTCAAGAGAATCCCTTAGTCCAAAGGATACACCTTCTAATACCGCTCTTGTCATTTCTCCTCTGGTGGTGCTCATGGATAATCCTAAGAAGATTCCTCTTGCGTCAGGATCAGCATAAGGGGTACGTTCTCCCATGAGGTATGGAAGGAAGATAACTCCTCCGCATCCGGGTTCTGCCTCACCGGCTTCTTTTAAGAGGTCATCAAAGTTCATTCCTTTATTGGCTTCTTCTACCCACCATTTTAAGCAGCTGGCCGCCGAAAGCATTACCCCCATGGAATGATACTTTCCATTAGAATGGCAGAAGGCATGAAGACGATTCTGGCTGTCTACAGCGTAAGCATCATGGGCTGCAAACACAACGCCGGAAGTACCAAGGGTCACCATTACGGTTCCTTCTTTAACGGTTCCGGTTCCTATGGCTCCAGCGGCATTGTCTCCACCTCCGCCTACAACCAGAACTTCTCCGGTTAATCCCAGTTCTTCTTTCACTGCCTCTGATAATTTTCCTGTTACTTCATAGGATTCATAGAGCTTTGGAAGATATTCTTCTTGAATGCCTATGTATTCTATCATTTCTTTAGACCAACATCTGTTTTTAACATCTAAAAGAAGCATTCCGGAAGCATCGGATACATCCGTTGCATAATCTCCTGTTAATCTAAATCGGATATAATCTTTTGGAAGAAGAATATGTCTTATTTTTTCAAACAATTCAGGATGGTTTTTCTTAACCCATAGAATTTTGGGTGCAGTAAAGCCAGTGAGGGCCTTATTGCCCACAAGTTCTGTGAGTTTTTCTTGTCCAAAATGATTGGTAATGTCCTCACATTCCTCTGCCGTTCTTTGGTCGCACCAGAGTATTGCAGGAAGCAGTACGTTATTGTTTTCATCCAAGGCTACCAGTCCATGCATTTGGCCGCTAAACCCAATGGAACGAATCTCTCCTGCAGGGAGATTATTTTTACTAATAACTTCTTTAATAGCTTCTTTGGTATTAACCCACCAGTCTTCAGGGTTTTGTTCCGCCCAATTGCTTTTTGGGTAATATACCGGATATTCCTTTGAAGATTCCCCAAGTATTGTTCCATTGTGATCCACAGCAAGCACTTTTACAGAAGAAGTTCCTAAATCAATCCCCAAAAAAATCATGCTAATCCTCCTTAAGGGTTGCCTGATGGCAACCCGTATTATAAATTTTTATGAAGCATTATATAGTATAAATATATTGATTAATTTTATCCTCTAACAATTCCTGTCTGCCTGATTTGTTAACAACCTTATCATGTTTAAGGGCATAAGCTGTTAATTCTTCAAAGCCTACTTTATTTTCCACGATATCTTTTCCTATACCTTCATTGTAACTTGCATATCTTTCTTCAATAAAGCTTTCTAATACTCTGTCCTGAAGCAATCTGTCCGCAATAATAAGACCCCTTGCAAAAGTATCCATACCAACAATGTATCCGATGAATAAGTCTTCCACTTCAAAGGAACCTCTTCTTACCTTCGCATCGAAGTTAAAGCCTCCCGGTGCGATTCCTCCGTTTTTAAGTACTTCATACATCGCTAAAACAGCGTCGTAGATATTGGTTGGGAATTGGTCTGTATCCCATCCTAATAACATATCTCCCTGGTTTGCATCAATACTTCCCAATACGCCGTTAATTCTTGCCATGTTCAGTTCATGTTGGAAGGTATGTCCTGCTAAAGTCGCATGGTTCGCTTCTATATTCATTTTGAAATGGTCTTGTAAATTATATTTTCTTAAGAATCCTAAAACAGTCATTGTATCAAAATCGTATTGATGTTTTGTAGGTTCTTTTGGTTTTGGCTCGATTAAGAATTGTCCTGTAAAGCCAATTTTCTTAGCATAATCTACTGCCATTTGTAAAAATCTTGCATAGTTGTCTTGTTCTAAAGCTGTATTGGTGTTAAGAAGTGTTTCATAACCTTCTCTTCCACCCCAGAATACATAGTTTTCTCCGCCAAATTTCTTAGTAATATCAATGGCTTTTTTAACTTGGGCAGCTGCAATCGCAAATACATCTGCATTAGGAGAAGTAGATGCTCCATGAACGAATCTTGGATTGCTGAATGCATTGGTTGTCCCCCATAAGCATTTGATGCCTGTTTTCTTCATTAATTCTAAGATATAATCGGAGATTTCATCTAAGTAAGCAAATTTTTCTTCTAAAGAATTGCCTTCCGGTGCAATATCAAGATCATGGAAGCAGAAATATTCGATTCCTAATTTGCTCATAAATTCGAATCCTGCTTCTGCCCTTGCCTTAGCCAGCTCCATGCCTTCTTTTCCTGACCATGGTCTTTGTGCTGTACCATCTCCAAACATATCAGCGCCCATTGCGGTTAAGGTATGCCAATAGCTCATTGCAAATCTGAAATGATCCTTCATAGGTTTACCTGCAACTACTTTCTCTGGATCGTAGTATTTAAACGCCAAAGGATTAGTAGATTTAGGTCCTTCATATGGTATCTTCTTAATACCTTCGAAATATTCTCTCATTAGATCCCCTCCAGGCTTTTTAAATTGATTTTAATAACTTAATTCTATTATAATGGATTCTTAGAACTTTTTCAACCCATTTTAATAAGTTATTTTTAAATATTTTCTTACATCTTTTCTTTATTTATTCCACCTGTTTAAAATAGTATGCATTGGTGTTTTAAGCTAAAAAAATAGAGCACTTAAAAGTGCTCTGTTCTTAATGCGGATGAAGGGAGTCGAACCCCCACGGTGTTGCCACCGGCAGATTTTGAGTCTGCTGCGTCTGCCAATTCCGCCACATCCGCCTATATCTGGGTAGGAAGGATTCGAACCTTCGGATGCAGGAGTCAGAATCCTGTGCCTTACCGCTTGGCGACTACCCAACAGTATTTAATTGTCCGAACAACAATGTATTTTACCATAGAATACTTGGTTTGTCTAGTAGTTTGTACTTTTATTAAATAGGAAATCTGAAGGAATTTTCTATGCAGCAAAATGAGCGGGGAAGCTAGTTCCCCGCTTATGAAAAAAGCTATTTTATGCATTTATTGTGCTTTGGATCTTTTCATGGATCGACTTTGCCGCTTTTTTACCTGCACCCATGGCTAAAATAACGGTAGCAGCACCAGTCACCACGTCTCCTCCGGCATAGACATTTTCTTTGCTAGTGTGCATGGTTTCTTCTTCTACAATAATGCCGCCCCATTTGTGGGTATCTAAGCCCGGAGTCGTTTGACGAATAAGCGGATTAGGACTTTGCCCAATGGCTATAATCACTGTATCCATATCCATGACAAAATTGCTTCCTTCCACTTCAACAGGTCTTCTTCTTCCTGATTCGTCCGGTTCTCCAAGACCCATTTCTACACATTCTATAGCCTTTACCCAACCGTTTTCGCCATGAATTTTCTTTGGATTTGTAAGCAGTTTAAATATGATGCCTTCTTCTTTGGCATGATGGATTTCTTCTTTTCTTGCAGGAAGTTCTTCTTCTCCGCGGCGATAAATGATGTAAACTTCGTCTGCCCCAAGTCTTTTTGCAGTTCTTGCTGCATCCATAGCAACATTCCCACCGCCAATAACAGCAACTTTGCTGCCGACCTTTACAGGGGTAGGGCTGTTGGGGAAATCATATGCTCTCATTAAATTTACTCGGGTTAAAAATTCATTGGCAGCATAAACGCCGTTTAGACTTTCCCCTTCAATACCCATAAATTTAGGCAGACCGGCACCGCTTCCAACAAAGACTGCTTTGTAGCTTTCTTCAAATAATTCATCAATCGTAATGGAACGGCCCACTACAACATTTTTATTGATTTTAACTCCTAAATCTACTATAGTTTCTATTTCTTTTTCAACCAATGCTTTTGGAAGACGAAACTCTGGAATTCCGTACATCAATACGCCGCCTAAGGCGTGTAAAGCTTCAAAAATGGTCACATCATAGCCTAATTTAGCCAAATCTCCGGCACAGGTAAGTCCTGCAGGACCTCCCCCTACCACTGCAACTTTTATGCCGTTTTTTGAAATCTGTGCTGGCTTTTTCTCTGCATTCTGCATATGATAGTCGGCAACAAATCTTTCAAGTCTTCCAATGCCTACGGGTTCTCCTTTTATTCCTCTGACACATACGCCTTCACATTGGTTTTCTTGAGGACATACCCTACCGCAGATTGCCGGAAGGTTATTTTCTGAAGTAATGAGTTCATAAGCTTTTTCAAAGTTGCCCTCTGCTACTTCCTTAATAAACTCTGGTATGGGCACATTCACAGGGCATCCGGATACACAGGGTTTATGTTTACAATTAAGACATCTTGTTGCTTCTTCCATTGCTTGTTCTTTGGTATATCCAAGAGCCACTTCATTAAAGTTTTTATTTCTTACATTGGGATCTTGTTCAGGCATTGCTACTTTCTTTAAACTCATATTAGGCATGCGAATTTCCTCCTAATCCAATGCGGCAAGAATGTTCTTCTTCCTTATACATTCCCTGCCTTCTCATACATTCATCAAAATCCACCAATAGACCATCAAAATCCGGTCCATCCACACAGGCAAATTTTGTTTCTCCGCCAACAGTCACTCTGCATCCACCACACATTCCTGTTCCATCAATCATAATCGGATTGAGAGATACTGCCGTTGGTATGTTTTTAGGTTTGGTAATATTAACGACTGCTCTCATCATTACAAGAGGCCCTATGGCGATCACTTCATCATATTCCTTGCCTTCATTTAATAAATCATTCAGTATATCGGTTACAAATCCTTTCTTGCCTTTTGTACCATCATCGGTTGCGTAATATACATTATCGCAGATCGCTTCAAATTCTTTATCAAGGATAATAAATTCCTTGCTTCTTCCTCCTAAAATGACATCTACGGATACGCCCATTTCACTCAGTTTGCGAATTTGAGGATATAGGGGTGCAGCGCCAACCCCTCCGCCAATTCCTAAAACTCTTTTATGTTTTTTAAGCTCAGAAGGTTTTCCTAAGGGTCCTACAAAATCAGGGATCGTATCCCCCACTTGCTTACTGCTTAATAATTGAGTAGAGTATCCAACCACTTGATAAATGATTGTAACGGTTTCTTTTTCTCTATCATAATCTGCAATCGTTAACGGAATTCTTTCGCCTTTTTCATCTGCCCTAAGAATGATGAACTGTCCAGGTTCACAGCTTCGTGCAACAAAGGGTGCATGAACTTCCATTAGCTCAACAGCTTCGTTCAGTTTTTCCTTTTTTAAAATCTTATACATTCTTACATCCCCTCTATAAATGAATCAATAATAGAAAAGCCTTATTTGAAAATTACAAATAAGGCTTTATTACATTATACATAAATTATATCCCTAAATCAATTTGGATATGAGATTAATAAGCTACTCCCTGTGCCAGCATTGCTTCAGCTACTTTTAAGAAGCCTGCAATATTAGCCCCTACAACATAATTTCCTTCATGGCCATATTCTTTAGCTGCATCTTGGGCGCTCTTATGGATGTTTGCCATAATCTGCTTTAATTTTGCATCCACTTCTTCAAATGTCCAGGAATATCTCATGCTGTTTTGGCTCATTTCAAGACCTGAAGTCGCAACTCCTCCTGCATTGGCAGCTTTTCCAGGCCCAAATAATACGCCATTTTGAAGGAAGATTTCAACAGCTTCCGGTGTAGAAGGCATATTTGCTCCTTCTGCCACTGCAATACATCCGTTTTTCACTAAAGTTGCTGCAGCTTCGCCGTCTAATTCATTTTGAGTTGCGCAAGGAAGTGCAATATCACAAGGAATAGTCCAAATTCCTGAACATCCTTCATGATATTCTGCATTTGGATGATAGTTTAAGTATTCTTTGATTCTCTTTCTTTCAACTTCCTTGATTTGTTTTACTGTATCTAATTTAATGCCTTCTGGGTCATAAATATATCCATTAGAATCACTAAGGGCAACAACTTTTCCGCCTAGTTGCTGTGCTTTTTCTGTCGCATAAATTGCAACATTACCGGAACCGGAGATTACTACGGTTTTTCCTTGGAAAGATTCCCCTTTGGTTTTTAACATTTCTTCTGTAAAGTAGCAGCAGCCATATCCTGTTGCTTGGGTACGTCCTAAGCTTCCTCCATAGGTTAAACCTTTTCCTGTTAATGTTCCTGTAAATTCGTTGCGAAGTCTCTTATATTGTCCGTACATATATCCAATTTCTCTTGCTCCAACACCGATATCCCCTGCAGGAACGTCAGTATCCGCACCGATATGTCTTTGAAGCTCTGTCATAAAGCTTTGGCAAAAACGCATAATTTCTCCGTCGGATTTTCCTTTTGGATCAAAGTCACTTCCACCTTTACCTCCACCCATAGGAAGTCCGGTTAAAGAGTTCTTGAAGATTTGCTCGAAACCTAAGAATTTAATAACCCCAAGATTTACAGAAGGATGGAATCTGATTCCTCCTTTGTATGGTCCTATAGCACTGTTAAACTGTACTCTAAAGCCTCTGTTTACTTGAACCTTGCCATTGTCATCCACCCAGGATACTCTGAACATGATTACTCTTTCCGGTTCTACAATTCTATCAACGATTCCTGCCTTGATGTATTCCGGATGTTTTTCAAGAACTGGTTCGAAGGAATGAAGTACTTCCCTAACTGCTTGATGAAACTCAGGTTCAGCTGGATTTTTGGCAATTACCTTATCCATGATTTCTTGCAAATAGCTACTATTAAATTCCACTTTTTCTCCTCCTCTATAGCATTGAAAGATATTTATTATTAAGATTCATTATACCTAATTGTCTGACATCGGCAACATTATACCACGTAGCTTTCAATTTGCAAATATATTTTTTTAACTTTTTTATGGAAATTAAAAAAAGCCTACAGAATAAATATTCTGTGGGGCTATTCATAAATATTCGAAAGCTCTATATTAAGAATTTCTACTTTTTTATAGCTGTTATTTTCATTATTAATGGTTTTCTTTGTTTCTTTCTGAACGGTTTTGATAGGAAGTTCTATGATAAATTCTGTGCCTTTTTGCTCTTCACTATGAAAACGAATGATTCCGTTATGCATTTCTACTAAAGATTTAACAAGAGATAACCCTATTCCACTTCCTTCATGCTGCCTTGTAGCATTGGAATCTACCTGACCAAATCTTTGGAAAATCAAACTTTGTTTTTTAGGCGGTATTCCGACACCAGTGTCTTTTACGGATATAAGAATGCTTTCGGCCTTTCCTTCTATGCCTACTTTGATATCTCCTCCCGGAGGGGTAAATTTGGCAGAATTGGATAAAAGATTTAACATAATTCTCTCTATTTTTTCTGCATCAAAAGCCATTATTTGCTGATCAATTTTACTTTCAAATATGAGATTAATAGATTTATTTTTTATGTATTGCTCTACAGACAAAGTAATCTGTTTTACAACATTAACAATGTCGGCATTTTCTAAATGTAATTTAAAAAATCCCGATTCAATCTTTGTCATATCAATAATATTGTTTAAGAGACGGAGGAGTCTGTAGCAATTTTGTTTCATGATATTTGTATACTTGCTTGTTTTCTGAGAAGGCAAATAGAAGGCTTCTAAAAGTTGTAGTGTGGACAGAATAATATTTAAAGGTGTTTTTAATTCATGGGATACGTTTGCAAAATACTCTGTTTTAATTTTATTAGTCCTTTCGGCTTCTTGAAGTAACTTTTCCTGGCATTTTATATTTTCCTGAAGAATCATTTCTGCTTTTTTTAAGTCTGTGATATCTTTAACATGCTCAATTAGAAGTCGAACTTCATTGGTATCTTTGTCTAAAACGGGATAGGCCATGATATCAACCCATTTTTCCGATTGCTTTATATATTTTTGTACTCTTGTAATCTCTTTGGATTGACATGCCTTTTTTGTTATAGACTCACGGCAAGGCTTATGGCACATTTTAATATCCGTACACCTTTTCCCAATAATGTCTTCACTGGCAAACCCCCAAAGAGAAAGGGCTGCTGCATTGCACTTAATAATCCTGTCCTCCGTATCTTTGATGTAAATAGGATCAGGTATGCTGTCAAAAATCGTATTTAATAGCGCCGATGTCTCTTTTAATCTTTTTTCTGTGTCATAATGGTAGTTCGCTGCATTTTTGAAATCTTTAAGCAAGGTATAAGATCCTGCAAGATACAGGGGCTCATTATTTTCATTCCAAATACCTTTTCCTTGAACAAGAACCCATTCGTAGCTTCCAGAATAAGCCAATATCCTGCATTCTACTTTAAAAACAGGTATTTCTTTTTTTAGATAACGTTCTACAGAATCTTTAAAATATCCAAAATCCAGGGGATGTACGAGTTCTTTTAAAAACTCAAAGGGAATATACATAGTAGATTTATCCCCATCAAAATACTCCCTAAAGCTTCCGCTATAGTATATTCTATTTTGAGGTATGTCCAATCCCCAGAAACCGTCATTGACTCCTTCCATGGCTATGCCCAGCCAGGCTTGGCCCTTTTCCAGTTCTGTAAAATCCATATGAATAAATCTATTATCTATATTATCACCCCCTAAAACCAGTAAAATTTATCAATTTTTTTGAATACCGTATACCTNCATTATACCTCTATAAGTAAATTTGTAAATATATTTTTAGGACATTAGATAAAATTTGTTCTATGGTCAAATAAAAAGCTGGATATCCGATTCAAGGGCATCTTTGAGGTAGTCTTTGGCTTCTATTACCTCTAACTCAGGGATAAGTTCTTCTTTTGTAATACCCATAATTTCCATGGAAAGCTTACATCCGTAAAAATTGACTCCCCTTTTTCTTGCACCGTTTAGAAAATCTATAAGCCTTGGTGCCCCGTCTTCTTCCATCATATCAAGAAGCATTTTCTTGCCTAACCCGCTGAAATTCATCTTAGAAAGAGGCAGTTCTTCCGGTCCTTTAGGAGTCATCATCCCAAATAGTTTTTCATAGGGCGTTTTCTCTTCCGTATTGCCGCCTTCTCCCGTTCGAAGCAAAAAGAGTCCCCAAAATGCAAAAAATATGGTTACTTCCATATCCATATCTCTTGCCGTATTGGCCAAAATAAGAGCAGCCAGCGCCTTATCATAATCCCCGCTAAACATAAGCAGATTTAATTTTTTACTCAACTTGTATCATCTCCTTTGGAATTTTACTAGTAGTTTGTCCTCTTATCCAATATTTAATAATAAAATTCATTCAAAACTGGATCATACGACCCATAAATAAAAGGACGAATATAGTTCGCCCTTTAAATCTTCATAGTAATTGGTCCAATCCTTCATATTTATCTATATAATATTTTTTATTCCGTACAATACGCTCTAATAATGCAGCTAAACGGTCTATCTCATGGAAAGTGTTATAAAGCCCTAAACTGATCCTGACCATCCCCGGTCGGGTTCTTGTTTCATCTTTTATGTAAGCTTTTACTTCTTCTTTTGACATCTTTAAAAGTTTCTGAATGTAAGGATGGGCACAAAAGCAGCCGTTTCTAACGGCAATGCCTCCTTCATAAGACAGGGACAATGCCGTAACTTGATGGGAAACCCCTCTAATATTAAAAGAAATAATACCTAATCTATCTTTTATATTATAAATATCTCCGTATATTTCTATATCGGGGATTTGACTTAATCTATAAATGGTATATGCCGTTAATTGTCTTTCATAAGCTTCTATAGTATGCATTCCAATTTCACTCAGGGTTTTTATAGCCTGTATAAGGGCTATAACCCCGATGACATTGGGAGAGCCTCCCTCTTCATTCTGAGGCGGATCATTCCATACCACTTCATCATGGGTAACAAATTTAACCGTTCCTCCGCCGGGATCGGAAGAAGGTTCTCCTAGAAAAACTTCCTTAGGTCCGATTAACACCCCGATGCCAAAAGGCGCATACAATTTATGGGCAGAAAATGCCAAAAAGTCTATGTGTTCAGGATCCCTGTGTGACTTCATATCCACATAGGTATGAGGAACGAGCTGTGCTCCGTCTATGAATATTTTTGCGCCGTATTGATGAGCCATTCTTGCTGCCTTGTGAATTGGATTAATATAACCGGATACGTTGGAGGCCCCTGTCATGGTAACAAGCTTTACTTTTCCTTCGTATTTTTTAAGCTTGCGCTCCAGATCTTCCATATCCAGTCGTCCATCCCCATCGATTCCAACATAGTCCACATGGAACTTATCACGCCAAGGTAAATCGTTGGAATGATGCTCCATAGCTGTAGATAATACAACCTCTTTTCCCCCTTTTTCTCCTAATTTTTTAGCGGCTTTATTAATGGCTTGGGTAGTATTATTTGTAAAGATAACGACATCCCTTTTTGGATCTGCTCCAACAAAATCGCAGACAACTTTCCTTCCATCTTCATAAATCTGTGAAGAAAGTCTTGATTTATATCCAGTTCCTCTATGAACAGAGGAATACCAGGGAACAAAGCGATTAACCGCAGCCATCACCGAAACAAGAGGAGGGGTGGTAGCTCCATTGTCAAAATTAATCCCTATAACGCGCTTCCCGTTAATCAGAGGCACCTTTTCCTCGACACCCACCACCCACTTTCGAAATCCATATGGGTTCATATTACCTACCCCCAAAAATTCCAAATAGGCTCTATATTATAATATTAAGCAAAAATAATTTGGTGCCTGTCAGTCCACATTTCCACATTTGTTTCAAATGTGGAAATGTGGACTGACAGGCACCGCTCCCATTGGGATTATTTTTTAATTGAGGCTACTTGATAAAAGAATTTTCTTGGATAGGAAATGGTTACAACGGCTGTTCCTTCATATTTAGGAGATTCAGCCACACGAACTACTTTTGCGGAACATACTTCTTGCCCCTTTCTATCTACTGCCGTAACGGTTTCTCCTGTTTTAGGAAGAGGTAAAAATTCATAGGGGATAGATAGAGCCACCTCTTCCTCTGAAAAAGCATAATTCCGAAGGCTGATGGCCTGCCCCGGACAAGCAGGAATACATAGTCCACAGCCAATGCACTTCTCATAATCTATTTTGGGGGTATTGCTAATCCTCTCTCCGATGGTTATGGCATGTTTGGGACAGGAGGCTTCACAGGGATTGCAAGGAATTTCTTGAGGACATTCAATGATTGCAACCCCTCCTTTTAATAATCTGTCTTTGGATGGAAGGGTTATGCTTTGTTGATTTTTTCCTTCATTAATATTATGCCTTAACTGACTTAACCTGTTTTTAACACAAACTATCCGCTCCATATATTCTTCTTTTTCATAGAGCCCTAAAGATTTCGCCACAGCAATTCCTGCCATTCTTCCTTCTTCCATAGCGATGCTGGCTTCTTCTATACCCGTTATATCCCCTGCAACAAAGATGCCTTTAATACTGGTTTCCATATGTTCATCATGGACAGGAATATGTCCTCCCAAAGAAGGGTTAAACTCAAATGCGCATCCTGCCATCCATGCCAGTTCTCCCAGAGGGGTAAAGCCTGTCGCAAGGCAGATCGTATCGACATCCAAAATCTTTTCACTGCCCTCTATTGGGTTTAGATCCTTATCCACCTCTACAATCTCTGCTCCTTCTACGCAATGACTTCCAAGGGCTCTTTTAATGGTGTGCCTTGGATAAAAAGGCACTCCGGCTCTTCTTAGCTTTGCCATATGCACCTCATATCCACCCGGCTTTTGGGTTACATCGACAATTCCGGCTACCTTTATACCTGCCTGCATCAGCTGATAGGATACAATCACCCCTACATTGCCGGAGCCTACCATAAGCACTTTATTTCCCGGCTTTACTCTATGGATATTCATCATGGTCTGTGCCGCTCCTGCGCCCATTACTCCAGGGAGAGTCCATCCCGGAAAATTAATTGGATTTTCCTGAGCTCCCGTTGCAATAATGATTCTTTCTGCATGGATCATAAAAGACTTCTTTTTATTTTGCACCACCCAAATTTCTTTATTGGCATTAATGCCTACTGCTTCTGTATTTAGCCATATTTCAATTCCTAAGTCTTTCGCTTCCTTAAGAAGCATTTCTCCTATATGTATCCCTCTAATGCCAGCTCTATGTTCCTTAGAACCGAAGAATTTATGTATTTGTTTAAAAAGTTGTCCCCCTGCTTTATGGTTTTCATCGATAACAAGAACTTGCCCCCCTGCCCGAGCAACTTCAATGGCGCTGCAAAGACCCGCCGATCCTCCGCCAATAACCACTACAGATTTATTCATCATTTTCACTTCTCTCCCAACTACCCAGACCTTTCTGGGTTTCTATTTTCATTCCTTCTCTGACAGGGGTAATGCAAGTTCTCACATTGGGGATGCCGTCTACCACCATAACGCAATCCGTGCACCGCCCGATGGCACAAAAAATGCCTCTGGGCTCTTTTCTTTTTTTGGTATAACGAAAGACCTTTATGCCATTGGCAAGCAGCGTGGCTGCAATCATTTCTCCTTCATAGGCTTTTAATGCTTTCCCGTCTACCCAAATGGTGACTTCTTTTTTGTCTTCTGTCTTTCCTAATATCGGGTGCTCTTTAATTCTATTCATTTAAAATATCACCTTCTATTCCAAGATTAACTGGACGAACAGGCTGTCTATAATTTCCCTGCCTGGGAGGCTTTTTAGTTTTTCGGGCAATTAATTTTTCTATTCGTACTCTGCAGGTTCTCCCCTGGCAAAGGCCCATGCCGCACCTTGTGAACCTTTTTACTTCATTAAAAGTTCTTGCCCCGTCTTCTATGGCCGCTTCAATTTCCCTTTGGGTAATCTCCTCACATCGACAGATAATAATATCCTCCATAAATACTCCCTTCTTATTTATTTTTAATAGGGCGAACAATGTCCGCCCTATGATCCTTTTATGCGACTTCCGCTTTGGAATTTTTCTTTGTAAATATGGATACCACAACAATCAATATCGCGGATACTACTAAAGCAATGAGCACTCTATTGGCACCCAGAGCAGGAATTTGAGTTAATATGGAACCGGTGATAATGCCAACTCTCGCTCCCCATGGGGTTACTTTGCTGTTTTTTATACCCATTTCAAATCTTTCGCCTTTTCTTTCCTTCCAAATAAGTCCTACGAGTAGAAGGGGCACCAAACCGCCTCCTGCCATAGCATAGGCTCTGGAGAACAAATCTAAAATGGAGCTGGCATAAATCCCTGCCAAAGCAGCAAAGACTCCTATCACAACTGTTAACCATTTTGCATACTTAACCAGTTGAATATCGGTTACTTTTTGTTTAAAAGGTTTGATTAGATCATTCACAATGAGAATAGATGCAGAGTTAAGATTGGAATCTGCTGAAGACATGCCTGCTGCCAGGATAAGTGCAAAAATCATCACAGCAATACCTGTTGGAACATAATTTAACATAAACCAAGGCATTGCATCATCTGGTTTTAGAGTTTGATTTAATGTAAGTATAACCATACCCACCAACGCGGTTAACATAACAAATATGATTGCAATGATTCCACTCCATAATAGCCCATCTCTAGCCGTCTTCTTATCTTTAGCCGCAAAACATCTCTGCCAGTAAATCTGAGCCGCCAATATTCCAATACATCCCGTTACAAACTGGTTAATAAGCTGCACGACATTGGTTCCTTTAAAGCTCCATAATTCCGCCTTTCCTACTTCTGCAAGCCTTACGCCCAGTTCTGCCATACTCCAGCCAACTGGTGAAAAGGCATACACATAAAAAGCAACACCAAATATAACAACTAAGATTCCTTGAATTAAATCCGTCCAAACTACGGAATATATGCCTCCCAATGTGGTATAGACGATAAACACAAGAGAAAATAGCAAAATAATCGGTACAGGATCCGCTCCTGTAATAATATTAAAGATGTTTCCAAAGGCCTTGCCCTGTCCTCCGATCCAGGCAATCATAATCATAGAAGCTAAGATTCCGCCTAAGGCTCTCGTAACCTTATCTCGCACAATTAAATCATCCATCATTTCAGGAAAGGTATTATAGGTAAGCCTTCCCGCCAAGCCTGCAAAAAACAGTGCAAAAATAATTTTAGAGCCCTGTTCCCCCAAAATGAATACCAGCCAAGGAAGACCAAATTGATATCCTTTTCCTGCATGACCTATAAAATTCCCAACTCCCATAATCGTTGCAAATTGGGTAAAGAAAATCAGATATAAAGGAAAGGATTTACCCCCTATGGCATAATTTGAAAAGCTGGATTGGGCTTTCCCTGTTACCTTCCAGGATATAAATAAAAATATCGCACACATTAAACCAGTAACAATCCACAACCATACTCCTAAATCCATACGCTACCCCCCATTCATTTTTTGACTTTTAAACCTGTTTAAGCTCAGTTCTTCCATAGGATAGATGACTTTCTCGCCACAAATCATAGAAGCCATAACCTTTCCGGTAATAGGTGCCAGAGCTATACCGTCTCCCTCATGCCCTGCTGCAATATAAAATCCTTTTTTACCATCTACTTCTCCAACAATCGCTTTGCCATCTTCTGACGCAGGCCTAAAACCGGCAAAACTTCGGATCATATGCACATTTTTTAAGATGGGAAATAGTCTTATGGCCTCGTGCATAATCATCGTCAAGGCTTCATAGGTTGTGCTTTTATCAAATCCCACGTATTCCCTTGTACTTCCTATTAAGTAGTTTCCACTGGAAGCTTGGCTGAGTGCTAGTCCAATTCCAAGCTCCCTGTATCTTTTAGGTTTATTTTGGATAATCTGAGGATTCATTTTTGCAGCGATATAATCCGCACTCCAGGCATTGGTTTCTCCAAGGGGTGGTACTTGCTGAGTAACGATAATTTGCCCCCTTTTAGGCCTGATAGGGATTTCTGCTCCAATGAGCTTTCCTATATCCGGCGCCCAAGCCCCTGCTGCATTAACCACATATTCTGTTTTGATGTGGCTGCCATCTTTAAGGCGAATCTCCCATGAACCTTCCCTTTGTATGATTTCCGTGATTTCTATATGGGTTTTTAATTCCAGGCCAAGAGCAGTGCCTTTTTTTAGAAAGCCTCTCATCACTTTTAGAGGATTCACCTGAGAATCTTTGCTGCAATAAGTGGATGCTTTTATGTCTTTTCTTACAAAAGGCTGCTTTTTCAGTACATCTTTTCTATCCAACATTTCTACTGGTAGCCCGTAACTGTTTTGTGTCTTCACAAACTCCTCCATCGCCTTTAACTGTACATCGTCTTCGATTAAAATCATTCCTCCCCTGTTTTCAAATTCTAAATCGATCTCCAGTTCCTTAGACAAGGATTTATACATTTGTACACTTTCCAAAGTCATATCGAGAAGAATACCGGGCTTTTTTGACTGAAGGAAAATAGCATCATCACAGGACGATGACGCCCCACTGCCCAGTTCTCCTTTTTCCAATATAAGCACCTTTTTCTTTTTTAAAAGAAGATAATAGCTGACAGAAAGTCCTATAATGCCTCCCCCTATAATAACCACATCGTAATGTGCCAAAATCTTAACCCCCCGCTGATACACAATCTATCAATCAATCACCTTTTTATAAATATATGGGAACTTTAGACGGTATATAACAAAAATAAGGCGCCTGTCAGTTTGAACTGACAGGCGCCTTGGTTGGGTTTATGAGTATTTGAAGATATGTTGTTTGTATTTATCTAATATTAACATTAACGGATATCCGATTCCATAACATGAAATCAACTGTCCTAACCCTACGCCTCCCATAAATATCAGAAGAGTTGTATTCCATTCAATCTTGCCAAAAGTCCCGTAGTAAATCAGTAACCCTACAATAATGGCATTAACGACGATCGGGGGAATGGGTACCAGTATTTTCTTTGGCATTTTATAGGACAGATAAGCCGCTATTAAAGTAGCCAGGCTTCCGAAAACAATGTCCACCATACCAAATTTACTAATAAAGATATTGGATATTAAACACCCAATAAATAACCCCGGAATTGCCGTAGGGGTAAAGAACGGCAGTACAGTCAAGGCTTCTGAAATACGCACCTGTAAATAGTCCGTGCTAATTACTGCAAAGGGCAGGGTTAACACCACATAAATTGCAGCAATCAGTGCTGACTGCACCAAAAACAAAATCCTCTTATTCATTTTTTATTCCTCCTTAGTTTTGTTTATAGTCAGGATTTCGCGAACTGACTTCAGGTAGTACTATAACATATTTAAAGTATAAAGAAAAGCCATTTTTCTTTAAAGGACTTTTGACCCTCTTTATCGAATTTTTATATAAATTAAATACAAAATAGGAGTGTATCGGGATGCTTTTTGAATTTATAAATAGAAATAAGACGGTTAAAGAGCTTAGAAAAAACAAATGCTACACCATAAAAGAACTGGCAGAAAAGGTGAACTTAAACCCTTCTATTATCAATAGAATAGATTCTTTAAAACTAAAAGAAGTGCCTGAGCCGGTGAAGTCTAAGGTACTTCCCTTTCTTCGGTAGGATATTAAATTTTTTGTCGGATTTTGTCACAAATAATCCAAGCCTCTCATATATTACTAGTGTAGACAAGATACAAGTCTATAGTAATATATAAGGAGGTGAAAAGATGAGCGAATACCAAAACCAAGCTAGACCCAAACCAAGACCAAATGCTCAGACCCACGTTCATGAATTTGTTGGCAGCGTAATGGTTGCCGAAGGCGTAGAGCCTCATACCCACCGTTTTGCCGGTGTAACCAGCGAAGTCATTCCTTTGCCTTGCGGCGGACACAAACATGCTTTATACACCAATACCGACTTCTATGAAAAACACTACCATGAAGTGGCTGCTGAAACTGGACCTGCTATCTGTGTAGGAGACGGAAGACATATCCACTACGTTAATGCTACCACCACTCTAAATGCCGGCCATACTCATGATTTTATCTTTGCTACTTTAATCGAAAATCCAATAGGGGACTAAGTCTATAAAAGTAGGGATGCAGCCTCCCTACTTTTTTTATTACATAGGAGGAAATTCTTCCGAATTTCCTAGGTAATAAAAAACAAAAAGGAACATTATATATATAATTGTCATAATATGTAACAGGATTGTAAATCCTAATACATTTTGAAAGGAGACTGTGCTATGCCCTATGGACTTGGTTACGGATGGTACGGATACGGTTATGGCTACAGCGGAATACTTAATCAACTTGTGCGATATATAGGGGAAACCGTTACAATTTATACGACCAGCGGAGGTCAGTCTGGCTCCGGTTTCACTGGAGTATTGATCGGTGTTAATCCTTCCTTTGTTACTTTGGTAACAGGTCAAGGACCTGCACCCGCTTGTTCTCTCGGAAACAGCTGCGGAGGATATGAAAACTATGGCGGATATGGAAGTTGCGGCGGATACGGTGGCATTTATTCCGTTGGTTCTATTACAAACATCCCCGTTTATATGATTGCTTCCTTTAGCCATAATACGATTTAATCAATTNATAAGCTAGAANAGCCTNGANATTTGTTCTAAAAGAATAAGCCGCATCAGCTGATGAGGAAAGGTCATTTTTGAAAAACTGATGTGCTCGTTTGAAATTTTGAGCACTTCATCAGATAAGCCAAGAGAGCCTCCTATTATAAAAATGATAGATTCTTTTCCTCTAAGACCTAATTTTTTTAGATGAGAAGCAAATTCGCCGGAAGTATACTGCTTTCCCTGAATAGCTAGCGAAATAATATATCCATCGCTGTTTTTGATGTATTTTAAAATTTTATTTCCTTCTTTTTGTTTGACTTCTTCTTCCTGAGCTAAGCTCATATTTTCAGGCGCTTTTTCATCTTCTAACTCAATGATTTCTATATTGCAATGCTTGGATATACGTTTTTTATACTCCGCAATACCGTCTTTTAAATAAGCCTCTTTTATTTTTCCTATAGCAATGATGGTAATGTTCATGTTCTCACTCCCAGACATGAATAAAGTAGGGAATCTCTTCCCTACTTTATTTTTATCTTTTTACTCTTTTAATATCTGCACCTAAATCGCTTAATTTCTTTTCAATGGCTTCATAGCCTCTGTCAATATATTGAAGATTCGAAATAGTCGTTTCCCCTTCTGCTGCCAGAGCTGCCAATACTAATCCTGCCCCAGCTCTTAAGTCCGTTGCACAAACTTGAGCTCCAGAAAGCTTTTTAATGCCTTTTATTACGGCTACTCTTCCTTCTACATTAATATCTGCTCCTAAACGTTTTAATTCATCTATGTACTGAAAGCGATTATCCCAGACACTTTCTGTAATAATACTGGTACCTTTCACAACGCTAAGCAGGGCAGACATCTGTGGCTGCAAGTCTGTAGGAAATCCGGGATAGGGCAATGTCTTTACGTTGACAGCCTTTAGAGGATTGGTAACACTGACGCGAATACAATCGTCTCCTTCTTCTATGTTTACGCCCATTTCCAGAAGCTTTGCAGACAGGGATTCCATATGCTTCGGGATGAGGTTTTTTACAGTGACATCTCCCCCCGTAATCGCTCCTGCCATCATATATGTACCAGCTTCAATCTGATCGGGTATAATCATATAATTCGTACCTGATAATTTTTCAACGCCAATAATTCGAATGACATCGGTTCCTGCACCTTTTACATTGGCCCCCATACTGTTTAAAAAGTTGGCTGTATCCACTACATGAGGCTCTTTAGCAGCATTTTCTATAATCGTAGTCCCTTCTGCCAGGACTGCTGCCAACATAATGTTAATCGTTGCTCCAACACTTATAACATCTAAATAAATCTGAGCTCCAACTAATTTTTCTGCTGATGCCTTTATCATTCCATGCTCTACGACAACTTCAGCACCTAAAGCAGTGAAGCCCTTTATATGCTGGTCAATGGGCCGTGTTCCAAAATTACATCCTCCCGGAAAGGCTACCTCCGCTTTTTTATAACGTCCAAGAAGAGCCCCTAAAAGATAATATGAAGCCCGGATTTTTTTAACCGATTCATAAGTCGCACAAAAATTATTGATATTTCTACTGTCAATCTTTAATGTATGCGAGTCAACAAATTCACATTTGACGCCCATATCATTTAGAGTATCTGCTAAGCTAATCACATCGTCAATATAAGGTAAATTTTCTATCGTACAAATATCATCGCATAAGATTGCTGCAGGAATAACAGCAACAGCAGCATTTTTAGCTCCGTTTACAGTAACTTCTCCCTGCAATCTTTTTCTGCCCCGTATAATTAACTGTTCCAATCCCAACACCTCTTAAACCGGATTTATCAAATTATGTAAAATGGTATAAACACCTCAGACAATTATATCACTAAAATTTGCCGGAAGAAAGTCCCTTTGTAAAAATAATCTATAGGGCAGTCTCTTTTTTAAGAATTTATTATTTATTGTATCGCTAAAAGGCTATTTTATCGCATTTGGTTGGTATATGCATTGATATAGAAATTTCTCCCATCAGCCAAGGTAATGCGATAATAGGGGATACCCTCTCCTTCTTTACGCCAGGGATACTCTGATTCAATGAAGTATCCGAGATCAATGTTTTGAATCACCAAAATTTCTTTAAACCCTTGGCTCTTTTTCATCTGGTTCATAAAACCAAAAAGGATTTCGTCAGGAGCGTATATGCTTCTCGAAAGTTCTGTGTACTTAACAGGCTTCATTTTGTAAATATCTACTTTTTCAATTCCTTTGGAGGTAATGAGAAAATCTACATAGCTGTTATACACAAGTTCTCCATTATAGGTTTCATAATAAGTGAATTTGTAACTGCCGTTTTCTTCTTTAAAATGCCACTGCAGCTTCGATAATGTATATCCCAGCTTTTCCAAAAACGCATCCGCCGCCTTTTTGGACTGTTCTTTTGTAAAAATAATATCTTTTTCAGAACTAAGATCTGCTCTATAAAAAATATGCCCCGTAGAAAAACCGACCTTTTCATTTCCTCTGGAATATACCGTTTGCTTTTCACCTTGTTCACTGGTTATGGTAGAAACAGCAATATTCTCATGATCTTCAAATATCGTCTTAAAAAACTTTGTTTGCTCTTCTCCATCCATGGATTTAGGAGTCAGGAGGAGTTTTCTCATAGGGGGATATTTCCCCGGCAAAAGTGTATAAACCATAATGTTATTTTCATATAATAATTTTTTGATAGTGGTCTCTTGTTCCTTCGTAAGGGTATAGGCTGCTACCCTTTTTTGATAATTCATATAACCTAAGATACCATTCAATATCAAAAATATAATGATTAATATATTTTTTACTTTTGCCCAGTTCATAGTAAACCTCTTTTCTTAAGAGCTTGCTTTAATAGGAAAAAGTCTGTCCCCTACTCTAACCATCCAATACACTTCAGGGGAAGCATAAAAATCCCTTTGGTAATACGCCCAATACATATCGTTTATTTCTATGGTTTGTGCTCCCTCGGCATATAGTTTGTTGATGACTTCACTTAAGGCTTCCAGATAGGGTACATTCACTTCACACTCATCATCCAGAAGCTCACCTTCCCAGGTTAATCTTCTATAAAGTTTTACTTTACCATCTTCAACTACAATCTTAACTGCATGTTTCATGTTGATTTTATTAGCTATGTCCTCTGAAAAAACATAGGGTATATCCTGAAGTCTAAAATCAAAATAAAACTCCCAACCGGCATTGGTTTTACGCTGTCCGGACAGGTACATAGAATTTTCCAGTAAATCGTCTTTAGTTAAGGATGCCTGATGCTTGTCCAAAAATCCCTTGGCGATTTGATAAGCTTCGATAAAACTCATCCTGGTATATTTGATTGTACTGGATTGATCGATGTATTCAATGACCCCGTTAGGGTAATATTTAACCATGATGCTTCCTTCAATATAATAAACCGTTCCGTCCTCCATCTGCTGTTTTCGCTTTAAGGTAGGATTAATTAATAAAGGATTAACGATTTGCTCCAGTTTTGTCTCGTTAATGACACCGTCTTCTATAACTGGGTCCTTCATGGCCATCTTCTGATATACAGGCGGCTCATTAAAGGTAGGAAGGAAAACATTATTGACAAATTGATTCATATTGCTTTGCTTAGTAGAGATATATACAATCTGAGAAGCATCTTCTCTGATCTTATCAATCAAATTGTAAAGAAGCTCCGAATCATGCTTTACAGCTGCTTCATACACTTTATTGTATTCTTCATCGATAAAATAGCAAGTTGTTTTTTGTCCCCCGCTTTTATTGGGAACCAGCAGTACCTGATCAAACTTGGGGATTTTGGATATAATTTTATTCCCGTCCGTTATAAGCCCTTCTGTAGGAATAACACCCGAATATTGGTACAGCATAGACTTTTGAGATAAAATATTCTTCCAGTTCAAGTCTTCTTCTTTAACAAATTCTCCTTTTAAAAAGACAGCTGTTAAAATTTCTGTCATCTCTTCTTTGGCAGTTTTAAATTCTTCTTCTGTATTTTTTAGGATATTATAAGCTCCTCCTTCAACTCCAAAGTTAATGACGATTCGCCTTGGCTGAAGAAGATAAATCGGCTCTCCCGAATAATTAATCGCATCAAAGCTGTTTCTTACCCATAAATTATAAAAAAAGTTACGGCCTGACAAATTGCCAAACCATAACTTTCCTGTCTGAAATATACTTGCAAATATTAAAACTCCTAGGAAAATAGTTTTTAGTTTTCCTTTATCCATTCTTACCACCGCTGTGTGTTATTTTAATAGGGACTTTAATACTGTATCTTTAATAACTGATTGTTCCGAAAAGATGTTATTGATCTTAACCTCTTCTAATTCTTTCTTAATTTCTTCTTTTTTACGACTGATTTCAAAAAGGAATACCTTTTGGTTTTCGTTCTGTTCTACTCTGATTTCTATATAATTCTTTCCTTCTTTTAAATTTATTAATTGGCTAAACAGTCCGGAGGCTCCTACACTTTGCGAATAGGTTTCCTTATCTGTCTGCTCCTTATCCTGGTACACTTTAAAAACCAGCAGGGTACCTTCTTTAGCTTCACCGGAAATATTTCTCACTTTATCAAAAGTTACTTCCTGTTCTTTTGTTAGGCCTGCTGTAATTTTAATAACATCCAAATCTAAAATATCGCTTTGCTCATCCGATGAAGTTTCATATGTCTTTGCTGAAACATTGGAATGAGCTGACAAATCTTTTGCACTTACTTCTTTTATAGGAAATAACATAATCATCGCAAAAACCATCATAAACAAATACTTTCGCACAGTGTTCCCTCCTTCCTCTTATAATCTATTATTTTTTACTATATCACTATATTATTATACAAAAGAAGTATTACAGAATGATTACAAGCCCCTTACTTTTAGATTACATCATTTGCAAAACTCCAGGATAATGGTCGTACCCTTTCCTGGCTCACTTTGTGCCCATATCTTCCCTTTATGATGCTCCATTATTTCCTTGGCAATAGCCAATCCAAGACCGGTTCCTCCCATTTCTCTAGACCTTGCCTTATCCACCCGATAAAACCTTTCGAAAATTCGAGTTAAATCCTTTTGAGGGATACCGATTCCCGTATCTGCTACACTGACTCTAACGCATTCCTCATCTTGAGATATGTTGACATCAATACTTGCTTCCTCAGGACTGTATTTGATGGCATTACTTAATACATTGCTTAGTACCTGATGAATCCTGTTGGGATCTATGGTAACAAAAACCTTTTCGATGTTTGAATGGAAAGTCATTATTTGACGCTTCTTTAAAGCATGAATTTGATGCTGTTCAACACTTTCTGCAACCAATTGAACCAGATTAATAAGCTTCATGTTAAATTTAACCTGCTTATTGTCTAACCTAGACAATTCAAGTAAATCTTGAACAAGAGAAGTCATCCTGTCTGCTTCATGATTAATCACCTGAAGAAAGGAAACAGCCAGCTCCTTTTCCTCCAAAGCCCCGTCTAAAAGGGTTTCCGTATAACTTTTTACGGTTGTAAGAGGGGTTCTAAGTTCATGGGATACATTGGCAACAAATTCTTTTCTCATTTCTTCTAATTCTTTTTGCTCCGTTACGTCTTGAAGCACCAAGATAACCCCTTCTGCCTCCCCTTTTTCTCTTCCATAAACCGCAAAGCATCCGTTAATATATTTGTCCCCTATCATCATTATATGCTGTTTGATAGAGTTTGGCTTCATTTTAAGAAAATCATTAAAACGCATCTCTATACCAACACTTTTAAAAATATCATAAAAGTACTTTTCCTTATCGCTGATCTTTAGCATTTCATACGCAGCAGGATTGGCATGAATCAACATTCCTTTTCTGTCAAAGGCCAAAATTCCGTCTGCCATATGGGTAATAACGGTTTCCAGTTTGTTCTTTTCACTGGACATGGCTAAAATCAGTTGGCTTAATTCTTCTGCCATATGATTAAAGCTTCCTGTCAGTTGACCAATTTCGTCATTGGATTTTACTTCTATCTTGTGGTCTAAATATCCTTCTGCCATTTCTTTTGCTTTTACCGTCAGTATCTTAATAGGTCCTGTTAAAGTCTTTGCAAAATACACACCAAAAAGCATGGTAATGCACAATGCCCAAAGAGAAGCTACCATAATAATATTGGTGATTTTGGCAATATTCTCTGCTATTTCCTGGGCAGATGCTCTTATATAAATAATATATTGCACCTGATTATTCGGTAGTACCAAAGGATACGCATAGTCAATATACTCCCTGGCATATCCCCTCTCCAAAATAAGAGTAGGACTGCCTAAGGAAGGCTGTTTATTGATTCTGGCCTCATAGACCACTCTTTTATTCCACTGCTCCTGCTCCACTTCTTCTATGGCTGGAATAACGATATTCCCTTCAGCATCCAGAATGTATATTTTTTTGTTCCCAAAGCTGCCGTCCCAAAACCAGCTTAAATCCTTCCAGCCAGACTGAATGGAACCGTCTTCCGATATGATGGCATTTTTTATCATGTCTGCCATATCCTTTAGCTCATTATTAATCTTGCTGTATTCATGGTGCTGAATTTGCCATAGAATAAAGGTACCGCTAGAGATCATTACAATTAAAACCAAAGTGAGGTAGATAAAAACCAACCTCCACTGAATACTCTTCATATGTATATCACTCTACCCCTTAAAATAATATCCGATGCCTCGTTTGGTTAATATATACTGGGCACGACTGGGATCGTCTTCTATTTTTTCTCTTAGTCTTCTTACGGTTACATCCACGGTACGAATATCACCGTAATATTCATAGCCCCACACTTTTTCTAACAGGGTTTCTCTCGAAAACACCTGTCCCTTGCTTATAGCTAAGAATTTTAGAAGTTCAAACTCCCTTAAAGTCAGTTCAATCACTTCTCCATTTTTGGTCACTTCGTATTTATCTAAATTAATGGCTAAATTGTCATAGGTTACTATACTTTTACTGTTTTCTTCCTTTGATTTTTTTTCTGCTGATGAGACTCTTCTTAAATTTGCCTTTACCCTCGCCATGAGCTCCCTTACGCTAAAGGGTTTTGTAACATAGTCGTCTGCTCCTAATTCTAAGCCTAAAACCTTATCCACTTCTTCTGCTCTTGCTGTCAGCATGACAATAGGTGTGCTCTTTTTCTCCCTTACTTTTCTGCATACTTGAAAGCCATCTATTTTAGGCATCATAATATCTAATAAAATCAAATCCGGATCTTTGCTGAATATGATATCAAGGGCTTCCTCCCCATCATAAGCGGTAAGGACTTCATAACCTTCTTTTTTTAAGTTGAACTTAATGATATCTGCAATATTCTTTTCGTCATCTACTACTAAAATCTTTTGATTCATATTTCCCCACCTCTTCTTGCATCGCTTGATTTCATTGTACCAAAAATAAGTTTTTATGTAAAATGTAATCTGACAAAATACAATATGCACGAGTGTGCATCCTGCCCGGAGAGCCTTTTGTTATATAGTAAATCCAAAGAAAGTTCCTATATAACAAAAAGGGCGAACCTAGTTCGCCCTTGAATTATTTATTATTTTAAATAGTTATATGGATTTTTGGGAACTCCATCTTTTCTGATTTCAAAATGAAGATGGGAACCGGTACTATTTCCCGTACTTCCAACAGCTGCAATTTTTTCCCCTTTTGCTACCTTCTGTCCTACGGTAACATAGATTTTGCTTGTATGACCATAATAGGTTTCAAACCCATTGCCATGATCGATTCTTACAAGATATCCATATCCCCCATGCCATCCTGCCTCTACTACGGTTCCTCCATCTGCTGCATAGATAGGTGTACCTGTTGGCGCAGCCAAATCTATTCCTGCATGGAAGTTTCCCCAACGAGAGCCAAAACCTGAGGATAATCTTCCTGACACCGGCATCCTAAAGGAACCTGTTGCACTTTTTGGAGGAGGTGTTTTGGTTCCAACGATTAGAATGGCTTCCTTAGGCTCTTTTAAAACCTTTTCGGATAGGATTTCTCTACTTTCTTCATAGCCGTTGATTCTAACCTTATAAGCGGTGATTTCTTTTTCTCCTTCTTCTCCGTGCTGCTCAACTTTTAGATAGGTTTTGTATTGGGTATTATCTTCTTTATATATAACTGGTTTCTCAATAGGTTCTGTGTAAGTAAATTTTTCTTTTGTTATTACAGAAACCACAGGCTTTGGTATCACCAGGCTGATTTCCTGACCGATTTGAAGGAGACTGTCTTCTTCTAAATCTGTATTGGCTTTTAGCAGATCTTCTACGGACATGTCATATTTGCCAGAAATAGACCACAGGGTATCCCCTTCTTGTATCGTATAGGTCTTTTGCTGCTCTGTGCTTTTGGTTAAAGCCAAAATTGCTTCTTCTTTGGTTAAAACCATATCTAAAGACTCTATAAATTGAGGTTCTATAGCCACTTCTTCAACAAAAGAGGCTTCTGCAATTTCTGTTCCTTCTTTAATATATGTATTTTTAACTGCATTCAGGACATCTTCGGCTTCTTTCTTATCTTTAAGAACTGCATGAACTTTGCCGTCAACCTTGATCACATAGCATTGTACATCATATGTAATATTCTTCTTCAATTGATCCACTAATTCTTCTTTATTCATGATTTCTTTTTTAGTAACATGAGCCGGAGTCGTAGATAATTTTTCATTAATATTAATGGTGTGATTAATTTCTTTTTCTACAAGAAGCTTTGCTTCATTAAATGCTTCCCCTGCTAAGGTTTCTTCTTCTACTGCTCCTATTTGTTTATCGTCTAAAAGAACTGCATATCCATTGTCTTGATGAGAAATTTGAAATCCTAAGTAAAAAACGGCGGTTACCAGGATGCTTATACCAAATAATTTAAAATACTTCATCATATCAACCGATTGTATTCTCTGTAGGTTAATCATAATTTGCCTCCAGACTATAAATGTTATGGTTCCATAATAAATATGTAACACATTTGTAAAAAATACAATCTCATTTTAACAAATACGTTCCAATTTGTAAAGCCTATTAAAAAAAAAGTAGAGAATCCTCTCTACTTTTCCGCCAAAATATTGATTGTATCTGCTTGATCGCTTCCATAACTTTTAAGGATGATGGAAATTAGCATACCTTTTTCTAAATCTCTTCGGCTTAATCTTCTGGTGCCTTGGAAGACCTCTACTTCTTTTTCTAATCGAATGCGTTTTGTTCCGGAAATATCAGAATTTGTCCTAATATCTAAGTAATCGTCTAAGAAGTTAATATTTTCTATATAGCCTTGAACCGCGCTTACTTTGGTTTGATCTTTTATTATCATTTCTTCAATTTCTAAACTGTCTAAGGCAAGCTCGACTTCTTGACCTAAACGCACATCATAGATCGTAGCACTTTCTTTTCCTCTATCTTTTTTAATGATTGCTCCAAAAATAAGAGGATAGGTTTTTGTGGTGCCGTTGCTTAATTCAAGGGTTACTTTGGATTGGGCGGTCGAAATAAGGATTTCTTGAACTACTCCCTTTACTTCTGAATGAAAGCCTTCCGCATAGAGACCTACGACTTTATCGTATTCTAAATCAAGAGAAATCTTATCTCCTATTCTAAGGTCATTCCATACAGCATCAGAGATTGATTTTTTACTGATCATAACATCTGAAGCAATCTGATATTCTGTTTTTTCTCCCTTACTGTTTTCCAGTACTAAGATATTTGCTCCGTTTACGCGTTTTTTCTCTGCTAAGCTGCCTTCTACTTTTCTTTGTTTCTCCATTATAGCCGCTTTATATAAAGTACTGCCCTTTACTTCTGCAATAATAATATCTCCTCTTTGAATATCACGAGCCGAAATTTCCCTGCTATCTTTTGTAATCACTGCATTTTGGCTTATGCTAAAGGTTTCAACTGTTTCTTTAATATCCCCTTTATAGTCCACATATTTTACGGCGATATCGATTCTACCACTTTCGCTTACGAAATCTACAATACCGTCAATTCTTTTAGTGGAAGAAGGAAGCTTTACTTCTTCGCTATTTTGATCAGAGTTTGAAGGCGGCGTGGTGTTATCAGGAACTGTTGTTGTATCCTGCTGATTATTGGTATTATCTGTTTTAGAACTTTCCAATATAGTAATTTTAGAAATACGCTGTTGACCTTCTTCCTCTACCAATTCTACCAGTAATGTATCTCCTTCTTTTATGGTTTCAATATTTGTTTCTTTATTTCCAATTAAGATTGGTGCATCTTTCTTGATGTAATAATAAGACTGCTTATTTTCACCATATTGAAGGAGTATGTAGTATAAATTGGTGTGAAACTTTTTAACGGTTCCCTGTAAATACACTTCTTTTTCCTGAGTTGAAGGAGCTTGCTGCCCGGTTGATGGAGTTGTACTACTATTACCTGCCGGCTTTAGGGCATCGGCAAGAACTTTCGCCAACATTGCTTTAGTCACTTTATCCTTAGGATTAAAGTTAACGTTAGCTCCACCCTGGATCACTCCAGCATCTTTTAGATATGAGACATAAGGCTTTACGGAAGCAGGAATCGAAGCATCGTCCATAAATCCTGTTGAAGCAGTTTTCTTTAAAGCTTCGCTTTCTTTTCCCATTAATCTTACCACAAAAACAGCCATATCTTCTCTTCTAAGGGAAAGAACAGATTCTTCTCCACTTTCTTGTTTAACTACAAATTTGGACAAGTCTGCTTCTTTAAAAACCCCTTTATGCAAAAGATAAGCAATTTCATCGTAAAAACTTTCATTTGCCTTCCATTTTTCAAAACTTTTCTTATACATATCCAAAACATTTTTATAAGTTTGGAGTGCTGTTTGATTAAACTGTTTTTCTGCTTCTGAAACACTGCTGTCTATTAAGGGATCTTTATATCCTGCAATCTTTGCTGCAATCTGAGAAAAATAAAAATAATCTATGGTGTTATTGGGCTTAAATTCATTTTGAGTGTTGCCCCCCATCCACTTTTTATCCGTAACCTGCTGGATTGCGCTATATGCCCAGTGGCTTTCAGGTACATCCACATATACCTGTGCGAAAGCAGAGGTAGAAATACTAATTGCTGCTGCCAATGCCAATGCCGTTTTTCTAATGCTTTTCATCTTAATCCCCCTTTTGATTTCTTCTATTTCTATTTACATAATAAGCCATCATTCCACTTTTTATTGTATGTCAAATGATGACTATATGCAAGCTTTTCCAGTCAAAATAGGCGTATTTTCTTAGGAGGATACATAGTATTCTGATAGATATATGAAAAGCCTTCCCATTCAAATGCTTCTTTCTCATACATAGTAAGAATGAATTGTGCCAGTACAATTCTCCTTTCGACAATTTTCCTCGAGTGAAGACTGATTATTTCTTTACCACACTGTAATCGGAGCATCGTTTGATCATCTTTTTCACAGATATCTTCAATATGTAAAAGAGAAATATATCCTTCACTGCCATCGGCTCTTCCTATGGGCTTTCTCACTTTAACCGGTACCAGTACCAACTCCCTTGAAAATACCAGGGGAAGACCGTTTCNCCTNTGNAGCAGGGAGCTTGTCCACTGCCTTAGGGCATAAAGATCAATTCTTCTTTGATGAAATAAAAAGGCAAGGAAAGCCCTGATACTCTTATCCATATAGATTGCTTCTCCATCATTAAGATATATGTATATGCCATTTTCTCCATTGGCTCCGTATATTGGTACAATACCTTGAATACCTCTTTTAATGATACTATTCAATACCAATCCCTCCAGAAAATTTTTTATAGTATTATTTTATCAGAACATATGTTCGTATTCAATCCCCTTTTCAAAATTTTAGGATACTTTTAGTATTTTTTTCAATTTAAGAAGAGCTTTTTCTTTATGCTTTACCGCTACACCATAAGAACAGCCCATTTCCTTTGCAATCATCCCCAGTTTCTTTCTTTTAAGATAAAAATCTTCTATCACCTTGCGCTGCTTTTGAGTCAATTGAGTAAGGGCTTCATGTAGAACTTTATATTCTTCTTTATCTTCAATAAAGTCCTCTATCCTGTTTTCTTCATCCGCCATGAAGTTAATAAAGGCATTGCCCTCCTCCCATCCCGTATCCAGAGAACAATCCGCTTCTTTCTTTTTTAACTGATTGTAATAAAAAAACTTAAGCCTATCCCTTATATAGGCTTCAAAGGGAACATTTTTTGAGGGATCATACCTATTGACAGCTTCTAACAAAATTAATACACTGTCTTGAAAAAGCTCTTCTCTGTCTCTTTTCCCCGAAGGCATAAAGAGCATCATTTTGTAAAAAAGCGGTTTAAAGCAATCAATTAAATATTCTTTAGCCTGCTTGTCTCCAAGTTTTGCTTTTTCAACATTCATTTGAATTTCCAGCGTCATAATCCTTCTCCTTATATAGGCGCCTTTTAATTTCAGTACTGTAACTAGAGCCTATATCTCTTGGCTAAAAATCCAAAATCAGGAGAAAAAGTTAGTAGACGGTGACTAAACACCGGTATCAATTATCGTGAATAATATAGGTAGATTCTTATGCAAACTTCTTTTAATCAACAGCGAAAGAGTTCTAGTCCGTAACTTTACCATATTTTTAATATTGAAGGATAGACGTTAGTTCGTTACAATAAACTATGTAAGTTGATAGACATAAGTCGCCAACATAATCAATACCCTTCTAATACTGCTAATCTGGTGTTGACTATGAACAATCTACCCCTCTCGGGTGATCAAGGCACTTCTAATCCTCGTAAAATCAGGTTTCTTTAAACTGATGATAAATTTGGCAACAACAAAAAGCTTGATTATGTTAACCACATCGACTATAATGTTTCTATGGTTGGTCGACATAAGTCATCAACATAATTTAAAGTGTTCAAAGCAAAACAATAAGGAGGAAGGCTTAATGAACAATCTTAAAAAGAAAATTTTATCCTTCGCATTAGCAACCTCTGTGGTTCTTTCTTCCACAAGTATGGCTTTTGCAGGAAGCTTATCTAACATTGATAAGTTAAATATTTTATCTGATCTTGGAGTAATCACAGGAGAAGGTAACGGGGTTATTCCAAGTCAAACAATGACAAGATACCGTGCTTTCGTAATGCAACTTAAAATGATGGGTAAATACGACGAAATGAATAACTTTGCATGGGAAGGAAAAGAAACCTTCAAAGATATCAATGCAAGCCACAGCCAATTCATTCGTAAATTAGCAGCATATTTAAAAGCACACCCTGAATTCGGTATTGAAGGGGATCACCTTGGAAACTTAAATCCAATGACTCCTGTTAGCGGCCGTGAATACATGAAAATGATGTTAGTACGTCTTGGATATGTTGAAAACGTAGACTTTACATGGGCATCCATTCCTGTATTTGCACAATCTTTAGGATTGGTTGAATCTGCTTCAGAAGTTGAAGGAACTCAAATTCCATTATCCACAATTGCTGATTTCACATATGATGCATTAATCACAAAACCTGTGAACAGCGACAAAACATTAGCACAAGAATTAGGATTAAATGTAACTGGTGCTGAAATTAAATTAGACAGCGTACCTGCTACATCCGATAAAGCTACTATCAAAATCTCCGGTAGTGCATCCGGTCTTGACAAAGTAACTGTAAACGGTAAAGAAGTTGCTGTTACAAACGGAAAATTCGAAACAGAAGTAACCTTAAAAGACGGCAACAACACTATTACTGTAAAAGGTGCCGGCGCTGAAGACGTATCCGTTACTGTTAAATACAATGACGTAGATGCTCCTGAAGTAGCTGACATCCAAGCTGCAGGATTAAAACAAGTTGTAGTAACATTTAATGAAGAAGTAGATAAAGATTCTGCTGAAGCATTAGCAAACTACGACAACAAATTTGCTTCTGCAAAACTTCAAAGCGACAAGAAAACTGTTGTATTAACATTAGCTAGTGCAGCAGCTCAAAACGAAAAAATCAAATTTGATATCGAAGATATCAAAGACTTAAAAGGCAACAAAATGGATAAAGAAACCGTTGAAGTAAAAATGGTTGACCGTGAAGTGCCTGAAGTTGAAGAAGTATCTGTAAAAGGAAATCAAATGATTCAAGTAACCTTCAGCGAATTGGTTCAAGTAAGCGAATCTAACTTCGAATTAGTTGACGAAGACGGAGATAGAGTTGAAAGAATTAAGAACGTAGAAGTTGACGGCAGAAATGTTAAGATTAACTTCAGAAAAGCAGTAGATGCTGGAGACTATATCCTTGAAGTAAAAGATGTAAAAGACTATGCAAACCTTGTAATGGTAGATGCTGAATTNGACGTAACNATCGTAGAAGATGAAGATGCTCCAACAGCAACTTTAGTTTCTGCAACAGATACAAAAGTTACTGTAGAATTCGACGAAGACATNAAAACTGCATTAAAAGATATTGAAGCAGAATGGAAGAGCGGTTCTAAGAAAGGAACCTTNGACAAGATCACTGCTGATGACGATAACGATCGTTTAATCACNTTCGAATTAGAAGGTGGAAAGACTATTCCTCTTAGCGGAATTACTCTTTACATCTGGAATGTAGAAGACTACTCCGGTAACAAAGTAGACGAAGACGATGCAATCGAAATCGACGTAGACAGAGACGACATCGTAATCGATACAGAAAGACCAGAAGTAGTAAGCATTAAACAAGACGGCAAAAACACATTGATCATCACATTCAACGAAGATGTTCAATTAGGTAAAGTAACCGTATTTGACGAAGATGATGAAGAAATCGATGTAAAATCTATCGCTTACAAAGATGCTTCCAAGAACAAGAAAGAAATCAAAGTAGTACTTGACAGCAGCGACGATTTATACGGAACCTTCACTGTAGAGCTTGAAGACTTCGTAGATATGTCCACACAAGAAAACGAAATGATTCCTGATTCCTTCGAAGTTAAATTAGAAGATAGCGATATTTCTGCAGATGTTGCAGACTTCAAAGCATTAAGAGTAATCACTAACGCTATTGAACAAACACTTTACATTCAATTCCCAGAAAGAATGAATGAAAGCTCTGTAGAAAATGAAAACAACTACAAGATCTTCTTCGGCGGTAAATGGGTAACCATCCATAAAGATGCAGATATCACTTTACTTGCTGATGACAAAACTGTAAAAATTGATGTAAAAGATTGGTTCAACAACAGCGACGTAACACCTGATGACATTGACGGAATCCAAATCTTCAATGTAAAAGATGAATCCGGAAATGCATTAGACGGAACTGTATGGTTAAACTTTGCATCCAATAACGGATATGGAGTACTTTCCCTTTCCGCACCTGAAATCACATCAGTAAAAGCAACAGCTAAAGATAAAGCAATCGCAACAGTAAGCGGTTCTATCGATGAAGCTACTTTAGAAGCTGATGACTTCTACTTCCAAGATGGTTCAGGCAACAAATACTATGTAGATGACGTAACTTACAACAGCTCCAAAGATGAATTAACATTCATCATGGATGACGAGTTCCCAACAGATGTAGCTGGTATCACATTGAAATTAGCTGCAAGTGTATCTACAGAAAACGTATTTGAACAAGCTATTGAATTAGCAGCTGGATTACCAGGATTAGTAGACGAAATCAAACCTGAAGTAACAGTTAGTGACGCAGTATACGCAACAGCTGGCAAATCCGCTCTTGCAGACTTCATCTTAGGTGAAAACGCAGGTACAGAAGGACTTTATGTAATCCTTGAAGCTTCCGAAGCAATCGATGTTCCAACAAGCGCAGAAGCTCAAGCGCTTATCAAAGATGCCTTCACCATTAAGAAGGGAACTAAAGAACTTGCTATCAACAAAGTATTTGAATACACCGGTAACGGTACAGAAAAATACAACAAGACTGGCGTAGACTATGTAGTACTCTTCATCACAGCTGACAAAGACGGCAACGCTGTAACAGCAAACACAGTAAAAGATCAATTAACAATCTCCTTCAAAGAAATTAGTGTAAAAGCATTAACAATCACTGATGCAGCAAGCAACGACAACGTACTTGCAGGCTTTGAAAACAAAAAAGTAACTATTCAGTAATCTAAAAACATTAAAAAACCCGTAGGGAATTTATTCCCTACGGGTTTTGTCTTTTAGATTATTGTTGAGAGAGAAGGTATGGGTTATTAAATAGGTATACGAGTTGGGCATGTTGAACGGCTGTTTTTTCCTGGGCTACTTGAGCAGAGAGGATTGCCAGTTCCGCTTGCTTTAAGTTTAATTCGATTACCATACCTAAATCATATTGAGTTTTTAGAATATTGTACTGTTCTTTTGCCTGTTGTAAGTTAGCGGTGTCAATTTGATATTGTTCTTCCATTTGTTTGATTTGGTTATAGGTGGTACGGATTTTGTCTCGAAGATTATTTTTAGCTTGCATTTCGTCAAGCCTTGCTTGGTTTAATTTGCTTTCTTTTACTGCATACGTATCCGTTGGATTAATGGCTGAATAGGTATAGAGACGCAGGTTATACTCTGCTTGCTTTACCGCTTCTCCTTTTAGAATAATGGACGGATCTTTAACCAACGCTCTTTCTATATAAGCATTAAGTTCAACTTCATTCATTTCCATAGGTGTAAAATCTAAAGCATAGTCTAAAGAAGCTCTTTCTTTGTCATCTATACCCATGAGGCGATTTAGTTTTATATATTCGTTGTCTAAGGACTTCTTAAGGGCTTCCAGTTGCTTTTGCTGGTTTTTGAAATTTTGCTCAGCGGTAGTTTTATTAAAATCACTTTCTAATCCCAAATTTGCCTTTTGAGTTGTGATATCTAACTGTGTTTTAGTAGTTTCCAAGGATTTGCTTAACAGTTCAATATCCTTTTTAAGATTTTGTATCGAATCGAAGGATGCTTTAACTTGGTATTTGATAACGCCTTCTTGAATCTGCTTCTGATATTTGGTTGCTGTCACTCCGTAATCCGCTTGGGTTGATGCAAGAAGTGCATTAATATGAGCTGCTTCCGCAACAAAAAAAGCTTGTTCACTGGTATTATCTCCTACAGCAGGTCTATGAACTACTACAGCATCCCGAGCAATTTCTTGGGTTTCTTCGGATATTTTGAGGCTTTCTTCTATGCTTTTTAGAGCTAAACTATTTTTTAGAGCCTTTTCTACTGCTTCATCGTAGGTTATCTTGGTACCTTCTTCATTAAGACTTAATGTTGGATATTCTATGGGCTTTGTTTCTTGTATTTCTATTGCTTCTTCCGGGGCTGTATCAATTGAAATGATGTTATTGGTTTCGTCCCAGTTTACCTCTGCACCGAAGGCTTCGCTGACAAAGCGAAGAGGTATCATTGTATTGCCACCGACTTGTTTTGGAGCAACGGATAATTCAACAGGTACTCCGTTTTTCTTTGCGGTCTTTATTCCCGGAATTAGGCTTAATTCCATATCGGTGGTCTTAGCTCTTACGGCTCCTGTAGCATCATCCCAATTTACTGTAGCTCCCAGTACTTCGAATATTTCTCTAAGACCTACCAATGTGGTTCCATTTTCAAGAATGGGGGCAACCTTTAGCGGGCGAGGAATACCATTAACCTGCAAAGTTATAGCCTCAGAAGCATATAGAGGAAGAGAAGATGAAATTAACAGGGATGCCAGGGTTATGGATGCTATTTTTCTTATATGTCTTTTCAAGTTTATTTTCCTTTCTATTTTATTTAATGAATTAACAAAGGGAAAAAACGTAGGGGATACTGCTGCCCTACGTTTTTTATCCTAATAGGGAGGAAGTAATAGTCAAATCACTTCTCGTTTTTATTTTACTTTAATGTCAAAAGGAACTTCGGTATATTTTCCACTGCCGTCATTTTGGATGATTCTAAGGACTATATGGATTCCTTTTGTATCTTTAGGAATTTCGTTAAAAATAATGAATCCTTCTCTTGTCTCATCTTTTCTTATGTCGTTATACCAGTTGGTGTCCCAGAAAACTGAGGGTTTGTCAGACATCTTGTAAGGTACTCCGTCCACTTCTATAATCGTTTCACTTTGTATCAATTGAAGTGGATAAGATTCTTTGTTTTTTACTTCAAAAAATATCTTTGTTTGGTTTTCTTCTGCTAACATAGTGACTGCTTTTACTTCCATATTAGTATACGTCTTAGAAGCGGGCAAAGTATGATAGTCTCTTGAATCTTTCTTCTCTTCTTTATTTTCTTCTTTTTCTTCAACTTTAGTTTCTTCTTTTGGAACTTCAATATATACTTCTTTTTCTATGATTTGAGGTTCGGGGGTCTTAATTTCTACTGTTTGTGTTTGGGTATTCCAGTTAATCGGCATACCTGTTCCTTCTGCAATAAAGCGAATAGGAACATATACAGAATCTTTATAAATAATAGCTGGTTTGTCCTCTGAGGGTTTCTTTATCGCTCCATCAAATTCAAAGCGGATATGGTTCCCAAGGTAAGCAGATACCAGCTTTGATGTTTCAGCAAAAACACCGGTTGAAAGGGTTAGAATACTACCTATCACTGTTCCTAATACAATATATCCTATTTTTTTCCTTAACATAATAATCCTCCTTATTATAATTTTATTAGATGTGAAAAAAGAGACCCCATATGGGGCCTCTTTTGTATAGGGCTAGTTCATTTTAGTTAAATGTAACTGTTTTTGTAGCATCATCGAATCTGTATGGAACTCCTAATGCTCTAGCAGCAAAAGCGATTGGAACGAATGTTCTTCCATCTTTAACTACTGCTTCTGTATCCATAGGTACTGGAGTACCACCAACAACGATTGATTTGCTTCCGATTGTAATATTAACTACTTTGTCTCCGTAAATTGTAACTGTCTTAGAAGCTTGATCCCATTGAACTTGTTGTGGGTCAATTCCTAATGCATATGCTACATATTTTACAGGAACCATAGTACGTCCGTCTTGAATGTATGGAGCTGCGTCAGCTGTTGCTACTTGGTCACCAACTGTGTATTCAGAAGAGCCTACTGTAAAGGAAGCTGTTATAGCTGCTCCACCTGCTTCTCCTTTATGAGGAGCTGGAGTTACTACTTTAATAAATTCTTTGAAATCAAGAGATTTTGTCTTGAATCCTTCTGCAGGTTCAACACCTGTTAAATCTTTGTTGTTTTGTAAGAATGCTTCTCCGTATACTTCTAATGCGTAAGATCCTTCTGCAACAGTACGGTCTACATATACACCTGCACCACTAATTTTAATTGTAGATGCTTCTTTACTTGCACGTTTGATATCGATTGCAATTGCTCCCTTAACGTAATCTACGTCACCTATTTGAAGGTCTCCTTCAGTAACTTCTACTTCAATAGCAAAATCATCATCAAAACTCATATATTCTGGTTTAAGATAAAGTGTTTCACCTACAACTAACGCACCAGCTTTTGCTTCTGTAATTTCGATATCACTTACTGCAACTTCTTTATAACCGATTTGTAATTCTGTTGCTTTAAATGTAGCATTAACTGCTTTGAAAGCTTTTCCTAATACAACTTCTGTTTCTTCTGGAAGAGCTGGTCCACCTACTACTGCTGTTATATCTCCTTCATAATCAGCTTCGATAGATACCCAAATCAAAAGAACTACTTTGCCTTTTTTACCAGGATTAACATCAAGATTATTTAAAGTAATTAAATCTCTATCTTTATTTACTTTAAAGTTTGAATTATTTAATGTAGCTTTTTTAGCAATACCAGTAACTTCTGAAAGGTCATCTATTTTTGCTTCACGAACTTTGATTCCTTTAGGGAATTTAATAGTTGTATTTCTTTGAGACCACCAAGAATCAACAACGCCTTCTTCAATTGTTAATTTTAACAATTTGTAATCGTCATTTTCATCAGCAGCGTAATAACGACCGGAAATTAATTCTCTTTCTTTATCTTCTACTGTTATTTTTACACCATATTCTACATAAGTACCAACTTTAATTTTTTCAGTAGTAATATCATCACCAGATACTTCTACATATACATCTCCAAGATCTGCATCTTCAGTTGCTACTAATTTTAGACCACTTAATATAAGAGATCCAATTGTACTAGTAGTTCCTGTCTTATTATCATAGTAAATTTCAAGAACTTCTTTATCCTGTTGACCTCCACCATATGTTGGGAATACTTCACCTCTTTCTTCAACGTTACCAGCAAATGCACCAGCACCTGTTAAGGTAACATAACTACTTGTACTTCCAGTTACAGTTGCTACCCATTCAAATCCTCTTGGTGCTGTTAGTTTGATCTTTTTATCACCAGAAGGATTATTAGGGTAGTTATTTCCCAAATCAGTATTACGAGGCAATGACATAGCTTTTAATTCATCAATCATAATTGCTTCAAGGTTGAGTTCATCTGGGAAATCAGCTGTATCAGCAATTGTTGTTTTTGTTGCACCATCTCCAGCATTTGCGAATACGTATGTACCAGCAGATACTTTTGTATTCATAGGATCAACAGTTACTTTTGCTTCTCCTGTTCCTGTAACTTTAACAGCTAAAGGAATTTGAATACTCTGATTGTTACCAACAACATTCTTTACTTTAAATTCTACAACAGTTTTAGTTAATTTTTCATAAGTAATTAGTCCAGCTGCATTATTTAATTGATCTTGTGTCAATGGACTATCTGGATTAGCTGTTGTAAGTCCTTTCCATTCTGCGTTTTCAAAGATTAAACGGAAAGTGGAACCCTCATCAATTCCTTCATCTTTTGCAGTAATTCTTAATATTGGTGCTTTATAACCATCAGTACCCGATCCATCTCCATCAAATGCACAAAAAACAGTATCCTTTTTAACAGTTGGTACAGAATCAACACGATTATCTGTAGCCGCAAATGACACCATTGGCAATGAAGTAAGAACCATTGCTCCAGCTAATAAAGCTGCTAACTTTCTTTTTAACATTTTTTTTCCTCCCTTTATTTTATGTTTTGTTTTTTCAGAGACCTGCCAAATCTTGCTAATCTCTGCTCTACAAAGTAGATTATATCACTGCAAATTTTGCCAGTCAACTCATTTGAAACAGTTGTAACAATACTGTAATATTGTCCGCATCCTGTAACAAACTCGAAAACTGGCTAAATCTGCCTGCAGAATGTATTATAATATGGAATTATTTTCTTTGCAAGGGTTTTTTGGTTTTGTAACAGGTTCGTAATATTCATATTGCAAATGCATCCTTTGTTTGTTATAATTTTCATAATTAACACAAATATTTGTAATTTAAGGAGGATGTTATGAGAAAAATCAATTTTAAGTCCTTTGCTATGGGGTTTTTAGCTTGTATTGTACTTAGTAATAGCTTGTCTTACGCAGCACAGTTTAAACCTATACAAGTTGCAGTGGATACCGTAAAACGAATTATCATTAATGGAGCAGATAAGACTCCTAAAACTTTTACGCCTTTTACATATGAAGGAAATACCTATGTGCCCTTGAGTTATATTGCCGAGGCATTGGATATGAAGGTGAAATGGGATGATAAAACTGCTACAATCTACATTAATGATAGCGGCAATGCCAGAGAAGATGTTTATATAAGCAGTTATGCCTATGAAGAAATGAGTGCTGCCGGAAGATTGGTTACAAAGGATGAAAATANTANAAAGNTATTTTATTTCGAAGGCATACANCCGGATAAATATAGGGACTCCATGGCTCCTAGTACCATTTCTTATAAACTTGATAATATCGATAAATCCGGTAAACTACAGAAGAAGTATAAACATATTGTTGGCAAATTCGGATTTATTGATGGTACCAAGAGTTCTCAGGATATTCATACTCAATTAGTGATTTATGATGAGGGGGGTAAAGTGCTCTATCAGAGTCCTTTTATCCGCAGCAACATGGAAATGGTTAATTTGAAAGTAGATGTTTCTAATGCTAAGGGAATAAAATTTGAAATAAAAACAACCTCATTTAATAAAGGAGCAAAAGCGAATATCGGATTTGTAGATTTGAGACTCTCTAACGAGTAGATAGAAAAGGGGGCACACCCCTTTGGAAGGTTAGAGGGGAGAAGTTCGAGATTGGAATAAAGACTATTAGTTAGGGACATTCCTTTGAAAAATATCAAGGAATGCCCCCTTTTTTATTTTTGGGCTATAGCACTGCTGAGTTCATGGATGCTCTTGGTAAGCTCGTCCAGTTTTCCCTCTACTCGTACCAAAAGATAGATGGATACGATGATGGGAAAGCCTAGATTGGCGACCTGGGCAAAAAGTTCTTCCATAAAAAGACTCCTTTCTAGATAGAAGTTGGAAGGAAGAGGTTGGAGGTTGGAACAAACCTTAGAAACGGGACATACTTTAGAAATTTAAAATATGTCCCGTTGTTTTTTTATGCCAGAGTAAATTCCTGGGTGGTTTGGGTTATGATTTGGGCTGATTTTTTTGCAATGGGGTCTCCGCTTGTGGAAGTGAATACTCCGAGAGATATGAGTTCTTCCATGACCGTGTTGACTTCTCCTTCGGTGAGATTTGCTTTAGGATCGTTTACGGAGATGGTCATGGTGCTGCCTCCCTGGGTTGCAAAGACCATTTGCAGGGTTTTCTTTTCCATGTTTTTGCCTCCTTTCTTTATTATTAGCTTTCCTTTTGGGGACACACCTTACAAAGTCAGTGAGGAATGTCCCCAAAATATTAGAGTTTTTTCTTACTGCCTACCTCCCATTTCATCCCTCCACTATCAGATGTCAGCCAGTTCGGATTCGGTAACTTTGATGATTTTTTCTGCCGAGATGCTCTGCAGGGATGAAATAAGGGCTGCTGCCTGGTAGATATTTTGATCCGGAGCATTGTCCTTGCAGTTGGAGAAAGTCTTTGAGCCTTCTTCATATTGGATTTTTAGCTTTGTTTTAAGAAGATTGGCTGTAACTGCCATAGTCTTGCCTCCTTTCTTATAAGTTTTTTTGAAAGCTTTCACTTAGTACATAGAAAAAGGACAGGGATTTTACCCCTGCCCATGAAAATTTTTTATTTTGTTTTTAAGACCCCTTCTATTATAACAAACCGTTCATTGACTTCTTTCTTGATTTCGTCATGGTCTCGTTCGTTTTTTCCTTCGTTCGTTAATATCACTTCTGCTATAAGTTTAATATCTTTGTACATTTGTTCTTGGATTATTTCTACTCTATTGATGGCCTTTGTATTCTCTTCTATGGCTTTTGTATTTTCTAGTACTTGTGTTTCTAGTCTATCAAATCTTTCTTCTAAACCGTCAATTCTTTTTTCTAGCCCATCAATTCTTCCTTCTAAGCCATCGATTCTTTTTTCTAAACCATCAATTCTTCCTTCTAAGCCATCGATTCTTTTTTCTAAACCATCAAACCTATCTTCGAGTTTATTAAATCTGTTGTCAATATGATCGAACTTTTTAATAAACTCTCCATACATCTTTTCCATCATTGCAAACATTTTGTCTTCCATATCCCGTCACCTCCATAAACCCATTATAGTATAATTCGCAGAAAAACTAAAGGCTAAAAATAAAAACCCATCTTCTTAAAGAAGACAGGTTCTTAGGTTAGATTAATGCATTGATTTTGTCTACCAAACGGTCCTTGGGTACTGCGCCCATGATTTGGTCCACTACTTCGCCGTTTTTAAAGAACATAAGCGTTGGAACGCTCATAATGCGGTATTTTGCAGCTAAATCTCTTGCTTCGTCTACGTCTACTTTGAATATTTTAGCTTTGCCATCCATTTCTTCTGCAAGCTGGTCGATAACAGGAGCCATCATTTTACATGGGCCACACCAGGTTGCAAAAAAGTCTACTAATACCAATTCCTTAGAATCCAATACTTCTGTTTGGAACTCCTGGTTTGTAAGTTGTTTTGCCATGATTATTCTCCTTTCGGTTGCAGGGTTGTAAAACCCTGAATTAACATTAGTATTTGAAAAAACACAGTATTTCATACAACATTATAATTGTATCAGAAAATGTTATAATAATAGTATAATAACAATTTGATGAATATGCAAGTAAAAATCAATAAGCCCAGAAAGGAGATTCTTATGAAGCCTTATGAAGATTTAATCGCAGAAATTGCAACACAAGGCATTCCGAATAAGCCATTTTTTACAGTCATACAGTTAAACAACGGTCATGTGTATACCATAGAAGCGGACTCAACGGAAGAACTTTATCAAACTGTAACTAAGATTGAAGAAGAAGCAAGGCAAAAAGGCTTACTCTAGCAAACCAAAGGGTTTAC
>JGI24712J26585_10000312_pt1 | contig 41908 bp, 38 predicted proteins | sample BioPla3DNA2_FD_26585 | JGI IMG/M metagenome (IMG submission 26585)
AAAGAGAAAGTAGTGGCCCGCCATGAAAATCATGTCGATCGTATCGGGCCGGACATGCCGATAGAGTTTTAGGGCATCTTCCCGTTTTTCTTTTTCCATCCGGTCCAGGGCTTCCTCGTATGAGAGTCGTTTTCTCTCGATCGGAATGTCCTCTTCGGCATACGCACGCATCTGCTCTTCAATCTTCTTTAACTGCTCGGAGGTAAAGGCATATTCCCCTACCGGGGCAATATAGAGAGCATCGCCGATAAAATGCTCGGCACTGGCGCGCAGATCCGGGTAGAGATTACTTAAAGCGGCCATAAACAAAGACAGCACGGTATGATAATAAATGCGGTATCCATCGGTATCCTGCAGGGTCAGTCCTTTTGCAGGAAAGCTCTCCTCCGCTACTGTATCCAAACGGTACAGACGCCCTTGCCCGAAGACACCAAAAACCGAATAAGGCTGGGATACTTGTTCTCTTACACTGTCTGCGATGCATTTTCCTTTTTCTATTTGTATGATATTCATGGCAAACTCCTTGCAATATTCAGCATGTTTTGATAAACCGGCTTAGACTCCAGCTGTATGGTTTGGTCCAATAAAGGAAGAAGTAACGGATGATGGGAACGAAATGTCAGCGCATCTGCAAGCAAATATTGATGACAGAATCCTTTTTGCTGCAATTGCTTGTTGATCCGTGCGTTACCGTATTTCGGATCTCCCGCCACAGGGGTTCCCAAGGCCTGCATTTGGGCGCGAATCTGATGGGTGCGACCCGTATGTAATTGCATGGTATGCAGGGTAAAGTGTCCGTAGTTTTTTGCATCCAGAATATCCAGGCGAACGTATTTGCCGTCTTCTGNTATACGGGAAGTCAGTTGTGCTTCGTTTTTTGTCAGATAGTTTTCATATTTTCCCGGCGCGAGCGCTTTTCCATAGGTAAGCGCCTTGTAGTATTTTTCGATCTCATTATTGCGCATGGCTTCGTTTAAAACTTTGAGCGATTCGTAATTCTTTGCCCCGATAATGAGTCCTCCGGTATTGCGGTCCAGTCGGTTTACGATGGCCGGTGTAAAGCTCTCGTTCATACGAGGTACATACTCACAGGTACGCATAAGGCGCCGGATCATACCGTCGACAAGATTCTTTCCGTATTCCTGTCCGTGTGCAGCGTGGGAGAGCTGCCCGGGTGGTTTGTAAAGAATCAGAAGATCTTTGTTTTCATATACGATCTCCGGCTCGTAGCGGTCTCCTTTTTGATCCGGAAGGGCCTTCTTCCGAAAGTCTGCCTGTGCATACAGAACGATTTCATCATTTGTATAGACCCGGTCGGAAGCCTGTATATGCCGGCCGTTTTTCCGTACTCTCTTGGTGCGAAACCATTTTTGCACAACTGCTTTGGGAACATCCAGCAGTTTGTGCAAATAGCGGTCCGCCCGCTGGTCATTGGATTCTTCTGTAATGAATAGCTTCAGCATGATGGCCTCCGTTGTTGAAGAAGCGTAACATTTCCGTTATGATAAAAGGGAATCGACAGGAAAGGACGTGAAACAATGCGACGCATTGCGACATTTTTCTTAGACACCTTATACGATATATTCGGATTGTTTTTTATACTGCTAATTTTGGCGATTATGGCCGGAACCTTGTTCTGGCGCTTATCGGTTCTTTTTTCTTTATAATCAGCCTTCATATTCCGGCATGTCCAGGAGGGGCTCCATTTCCAGGCGTCTCTCCCGGCTCATCAGATCCGCAATACAGGCCATAACCGGCTTTTGTTCGAACAGCAGCTGTCCGATTTCATTGGTAATCGGCAGTTCGATATGCAGCTTTTGTGCAAGCGCACGGGCGGATTTTGTCGTCATTACACCCTCTACTACCATCCCAACCTCTTTTAGTGTTTCTTCCAGGGTCTTCCCCTGTCCTAAAAGCAAACCGGCCCGGTGGTTTCTGCTGTGTACCGAAGTTGCGGTAACGATCAGATCCCCCATACCGGTCAAGCCGGAAAACGTAGCCTGTTTTGCTCCCAGGGCGATCCCGATTTTTGTCATTTCATACAGACCTCTTGTCAGCATAGCTGCCCGGGTATTATCTCCTGCCCCCATGCCATCAAGGATACCGATACCCAAGGCCAACACGTTTTTCAATGCACCGCCTAATTCGACGCCGCATAGATCGGGATTGGTATAAACACGTAAAACTTCATTCATAAACAGATCCTGCACAAAAAGCGCCGTATTTCTGTCGCGGGCGGATGCAACAATCACCGAGGGCATTTCGCGGATAACCTCTTCCGCATGCGTCGGACCGGAAAGAGTGGCATAGCGCTGCTCCGGCAGGATTTGCGAAACGACCTGTTCCATCCGAAGCAATGTGCCGACTTCAATTCCTTTGGATACATTGATCATCACTGCATCTTTGGGAATGTGTACGGCTAAAGGCATTAGCAGCGAGCGCATCGACTGGGAAGGAACCGCCAGAACAACGACATCTGCTCCTTGTACGGCTTCGATGGGATTAGACGTGGCGCAGAGTTTTTCACATAAAGGGATGTCCGGCATGAACCGGGCTCTTTTTTCGTTTTGCATAGACGAACAGACAGCGGCATCTCTTGCATATAAAACAACCGAATAGGCTTTTTTACATAAATGATTGGCCAGTGTTGTGCCCCAGCTTCCACTGCCCAGCACGGCAATTTTCATTCTTTTCTCCTCTTCCAGCTGAAATTCTTTTCTTCTCCCCTAAGGAGTCTTTGTATATTGCTCTTGTGACGCAGCAGTAAAAGTGCGCCCAAAAAGGCAATGACAAATACAAGCATCTGGTCTTTATGCATAAACCAGGTTACAAAAGGTGCTGCAAATGCAGCCATGACCGATCCGGCAGATACCTTTTTTGTCGCCACAACCACAAGAATAAACACTCCCAGTAAAACCAGGATAAGCAAAGGGGAGAAAAACAGGACGACGCCCGCCGACGTAGCGACTCCTTTGCCGCCGCGAAAACGCAAATGGAAAGGAAAGTTATGGCCGAACACGACAAACACTGCCGCCACATAAGCGCCGAATTCCGGTGCCAGTACACTGCCAATCCATACGGCAAGCACCCCTTTTGCCGCGTCGATCAGAAGTGTCGCAATACCGGCTTTCACACCCAGCGTACGAAAAGCATTGGTCGTCCCTGGATTTCCGCTTCCCTCTGCACGGATATCCGCATGATAAAACCAGCGACCTACAAAATAGCCCGCTGTAATACAACCGATCAAATAACTGATAAAGCCAATGAATACATAAATCATGAGCCTTTTGCCCGCACTTCCATACGCAAGGGCACTCCTTCAAATCCGAAACGGTTGCGCACCTGATTCTCCAGATAGCGCAAATAGGAAAAATGCATAAGATCCGCCTTATTAACAAACAGGACAAAGGTAGGCGGAGCGACACCGGCTTGTGTCATATAGTAAATCTTCAGGCGTTCTCCCTTGTCGGTAGGCGGCGGATTATAAAGGATCGCATCGTTTACAATTTCATTTAGGACACCGGTCGAGATGCGCATCTGATAATTGTTATACACCGTCTGAATCAAGGGAAAAAGCCGCTGGATCCGCTGTCCGGTCCGGACCGAGACAAAAAGGATCGGCGCATAGGATAAAAAGGGCAGCTCTTCGCGGATCTCCTTTTCAAATTTCCGGGCTGTTTGAGTATCTTTTTCAATCAGATCCCATTTATTGACGAGTATGATCATTCCCTTACCCTGATCATGGGCATATCCGGCAATCTTGCTGTCCTGTTCCGTGACGCCTTCTTTTGCGTCGATCATGATCACGCAGATATCCGACCGGTCGACCGATCGCAGTGTACGGATCACACTATAACGTTCCAGCTTTTCGTCGATATATCGCTTTCTTCGCAAACCGGCCGTGTCGATGAGTATATACGGTTCGTCCTCATACCAGACTTTCGAGTCAATGGAATCGCGCGTGGTTCCGGCAATGTCGGTTACGATCATACGCTCTTCGCCCAGAAGACGATTCACAATCGATGATTTTCCGACATTGGGCTTTCCGATAAAAGCAATCCTGACAATATCTTCTAGCAGTCCTGTATCCGCCTCCGCGGGTATTTCACAGAAGATGGCATCCAGGAGATCCCCCAGCCCAAAACCCTGTTCCGCTGAAACAATATGCAAAGGCTCAAAACCGAGCGTATAGAATTCGTATACATCGGTCGGTGTTTTATGAGAATCAATTTTATTGACCACGAGGAGAACCGGTTTCTTGCTGACACGCAGCATTTGCGCAATTTCTTCATCCTGTCCGGTTACGCCGTCTTTTCCGTCCACGACAAACAAAATCAGATCGGCGGTTTCAATGGCAATCTCCACCTGCTTTTTAATTTCGACCGCCATCGACTGATCGGTCCCTATTTCCAGACCCCCTGTGTCGATCAGCGTAAAGTACCGGTTTTGCCATTCGACTTCCTGATACAGGCGGTCCCGGGTAACCCCTGGTGTGTCTTCTGTGATCGCAACTCTTTGGCGCACCAGTTTATTGAAAAGTGTCGACTTACCGACATTGGGCCGGCCAACAACGGCTACTGCGGCTCTGTTCATACGATTGTCCCCTTTGTTAATGCGCGTACGAAGGCCTCCCCTTCCACGGGAAGACTCTGCACGTTTTGTTTGAGTTCGCGTGCCAGATCACCCACGCGCATATCATCTAAAAAAATATCGCTGCCGGATCGCAGCATGCTCTCCGGTATCCATATTGTATCGTACTTGGCGGCTACAGGAAACTGTGCAAGAATATCGCCTCCTGTCAAGAGGCCGGATACCGTGACACCTTCACCGAAAAACACATTTTTAACGGGAATGACATCTGCCTGCAATCCCGGATACACCTCTTGTACTTCTTTCACAAGTTCCCGCAAATACGGTGCTGCCAATGTGCCGGTTACGAGCGCTGCTGCAGGCAAGTGGCCGGTTATTTGCTTGGATCCCTGCAAGGCGATACGGGTTTCCTCGATCAGATTCGACAACAAACCGACACCGTTTTCGATCTGCGGGTACCCTTCGTATGCATCCGGTGCAGGAAGCGGGTGATCCGCCAAGGCATAAAACTCATCCGATAAAAACAAAAACCGAGTATCCAAAGTATCCAGACATTCTTTTTGCATCTGATGGGCCTGTTCAATGACTTTTCGGGCGCTTTCTTTTGTATAGGGGTTGAGTGCTTCCAAGCCGTCGCGATATTTTGTCAGACCGACCGGAACGATCGCGACCGATTCCAAAACCGGATGAAAGGCCATCAGATCCTGTATCGTATCTGTCAGCGCTTCTTGATCGTTAATACCGGGGATGAGAACAATTTGCGCATGCATGGGCAATTGTGCCTCGTAGAACCGCTGCACCTGCTGCATCAGTTTTGCTGCGTTCTTGTTTTTCAGCATACGCACGCGCAAAAACGGATTCGTCGTGTGTACGCTGATCTTAATCGGTGCGAGCCGGTATGCAATGATACGGTCGATCTCTGCATCTGACAGATTGGTTAAGGTAATGAAATTCCCCTGTAAAAAAGAAAGGCGCGAATCATCGTCTTTGAAGTAGAGCGTTTCCCGCATTCCCTTCGGGAGCTGGTCGATAAAACAAAAAATACAACCGTTGCGGCAGCTTTTTGCGTCCTGGATGAGCGGATTGGAAAAAAAGAGTCCAAGATCTTCATCATATTCTTTTTCTATCTCAATTAGAAACCGTTCGTCACCGGATTCCACTTCGATTTCCAGAAATTCATCGGTGATCAGATATTTGTAGTCGATAATATCGATCACAGAATGGCCGTTTACCGCTACGAGGATGTCGCCCGGCTGCAGTCCGATTTCCTCTGCGATGCTGCCTTTTTCCACGCCGGTGATTCGATTCGGTATATAGTCTTTCATACTGCTTCCCCTATTCTTAAGAAAAAAGAAGAGCGCACGAAAGCGCTCTTCTTTCACGCAAGATGTTATTCTTGAAAGATCGGGAATTTATCTACCAAGTCCAATACTTTTTGTTTGGTTTCTTCCGGTGGAACACTCTTTTTCAGTGTGTCGATAATCATCTGTCCGATCTCTTCCATCTCCGCTTCATTCATGCCCCGTGTCGTGAGCGCAGCGGTTCCTACACGTACTCCGCTGGTGACAAACGGGCTTTGTGTTTCTTTCGGGATGGTGTTCTTATTCGTTGTAATATTGACTTCGGTCAACAATGCTTCTGCTTCTTTTCCCGTAAGACCCAGTGTGGTCACATCCAGAAGCAGCAAATGATTGTCGGTACCACCGGAGACCAGTCGGATACCGCCCTCTTCCAGTTTTTTGGCCAGCGCTTTCGCGTTCTTCTTAACCCGTACGATATAGTCTTTGAATGACGGTTCGAGCGCTTCTTTAAAGCACACGGCTTTAGAGGCAATCACATGCATCAGAGGACCGCCTTGCAGACCCGGAAATACCGCTTTGTCTATTTGTTTGGCATACTTTTCTTTGCAGAGGATGGCGCCGCCACGAGGGCCACGCAGTGTCTTATGGGTGGTGGTGGTAACAAAGTCGGCATAGGGCACCGGATTCTCATGTTCCCCAACCGCAACCAATCCGGCAATATGGGCCATGTCGACCATAAAATAAGCTCCGACTTCATCGGCAATTTCACGGAATTTCTGAAAATGAATCTCCCGCGGATAGGCGGACGCGCCGGCTATAATCATTTTCGGCTTGTGTTCCAGTGCTTTCTGTCTGACATCTTCATAGTCGATCTGCTCGTTTTCATCGACACCGTAGGCCACAAAATGAAAGAACAAACCGGAAATATTCACAGGCGATCCATGGGTCAGATGCCCACCTTCGGTCAGATTCATGCCCAATACAGTGTCACCCGGCTCAAGCGTTGCCAGATAAACCGCCATATTCGCATTAGATCCCGAATGGGGCTGTACATTCGCATGGTCGGCACCAAACAGTTTGCACATGCGATCGCGCGCCAGATCCTCCACGACATCCACATGTTCGCATCCGCCATAGTAGCGCTTTCCGGGATATCCTTCGGCATATTTGTTGGTAAAGACCGATCCCATGGCTTCGCGCACCGCTTTGGATACAAAGTTTTCCGATGCAATCAATTCCAGATGCTCGTGCTGCCTTTTGTTCTCCAGTTCTAGCATTTCAAATACTTCAGGGTCAAACTCCTCAACATGTTTCAAACTCATTCTGTTCCTCCTCTGCAATTTATGATGCCTCTATTACTCGTGCAATTTCCATTCGGGTTGCATTTTTGTCACCAAAGCGTCTGTCTAAAAAGCGCAGTGCCACAACCGACAAAAAGAAAAATGCCATGCCCGTAAAGAAACTGAACAATTCGTATTGATCGGACCGACTGCGAAAGTACAGATACCCTGCAATCGTTCCGGTTAAAAAGAAGACGAGCGGGATAATATAGAGTAACAGTGTCAGGCGCAATACACGCCCGGTCTGTGCTACAATTTCCACCCGGTCCCCTACTTTCGCATCCACGGAGTTCATAAGCTCGATGAAATGCTCCTGTTTTTCACAACTGGCACAGGATTTGCAATTTCCGCCGCATCCGGATGCCCTGAGAAGCATTACGCGTGCGATGCCGGACTCCGTTTCGACTACGATTCCGGATTTTCGCATGATGCACTCCTTTCTGTTGAATCATTCGTTATTTCCTCGAATGTACAACTTATACCCAATTCCTGCAATTGTTCCTCCGATACTTTACCGGGGGCTTCCGTCATCAGGCAGGTTGCCGACTGCGTTTTCGGGAATGCAATGACATCGCGGATATTGTCCGTGTCGGTCAGCTCCATGACAAGCCGGTCGAGCCCGAAAGCAATGCCTGCATGCGGCGGGGCGCCAAAGGTAAAGGCTTCTGTCATAAAGCCGAATTTTTGCTGTACTTCTTCTTCACGGAGTCCCAAAACACGAAACATGCGTTCCTGCAGTTCTCTGTCGTGGATCCGTACCGATCCGCCTCCGGCTTCTTCTCCGTTGATTACGATATCATAAGCCAAAGCACGGACCGAGGCAGGGTCTGACTCCATTTTTTCAATATCATCCGGATGCGGATGTGTAAAGGGATGGTGTTTTGCATAAAAACGACCGTCTTCTTTGTCATATTCAAACAACGGAAATTCCGTCACCCAGAGCGCTTCGGTCTTGCTCGCATCAATCCGATCCAGATCCCGGGCTACCTGTAGACGCAACTGACCCAGGGCAATGGCCGATACTTCCTCTTCATCCGCCACAATCAAAAGCAGATCGCCGTTTTGTACGCCGGTTTTATCCTGTATCTTTTTCAGATCACCTTCTGTCAGGAATTTTGCCACCGGGGATTGGACCTCTTCCGCCCATTTCATCCAGACAAGGCCCTTTGCCCCATAGGTTTTTGCCTTCTCTGTGAGTTTGTCGAGCGCTTTTCTCGAATAATGAGCCGCTCCGTCTTCTACGCGCAAAGCCCGTACACATTCCGCTTCTGCAAACACGCGGAAGCCGGACTCAGCTACTTCTTCGGTAATTGTCTGCAATTCCATGGCAAAGCGCAGATCCGGTTTATCGGTTCCGAATCGGTTCATCGCTTCTTCGTAGCGCAGCACAGGAAACGGATCCGGCAAATCGATCTCTTTCACTTCTTTAAACAAGGTGCGTGTGAGGCCTTCTGCCAGCTCCATTACTTCTTTTTCTTCCGCAAAGCTCATTTCAATGTCGATCTGGGTGAACTCCGGCTGCCGGTTTGCACGCAGGTCCTCATCCCGGAAGCACTTCGCCAGCTGATAATAACGATCCAATCCGGATACCATCAAAAGCTGTTTAAACAATTGCGGCGACTGTGGCAAAGCGTAGAAGGCACCGGGATTGACACGGGACGGCACGAGATAGTCCCGCGCACCCTCCGGCGTCGGTTTCGTGAGCATCGGTGTTTCCACTTCCGTAAAACGATGCGTATCCAGATAATCCCGGGTGATCCTGCAGATTTTTGCGCGGGTACGCAGTCGTTTTTGCAGACTGCCTTTTCGCAAGTCCAGATACCGATAGCGCAAACGCAAGGACTCCTGTGCATTGTCATCATCCTGAATATAGATGGGAGGCGTTTCCGATACATTCAGTATCTGCAGTTCCTGCAGAAGGATTTCAATTTCTCCCGTAGGCATCTCTTTGTTGGGAGCTTCCCGACGGGCCACTTGTCCTTTTGCCATAACAACATATTCGCGTCCCAGACTCTTTGCTGTTTTATAGATTTCCTGATCGTCGCGTACAACCGCCTGTACGATCCCTGTTGTGTCGCGCAAATCCAAAAACAACAGACTGCCCAGGTCTCTTTCTCTCTGTACCCAACCTGCCACAACCACTTCTCGATCTATATCGGTTTCACGCAATTCTCCGCAGTAGTCGGTTCGTTTCCATCGTAGACGTTCCATTGTATCCTCCTGTCTCCTTTTAGCCATAAAAAAATCCCTGCTGTTATGCAGGGACGACATGGCCGCGGTACCACCCTTCTTAGGCCTGTGTCGGCCTCTCTCATCTGATAACGCAGAGTCTGCGAAAAAGCTCCGGACTGTCACACGAATTCATCGTTGTCACCTCACACCGGCCGGTGACTCTCTTGATACGAACCGAACTCGCCTCGTCTTTCCTTGCTTTTCTCCATTATACAATTGGCGGATTCCTGTGTCAAACAATCCCCTGCCGGGAATGGAAAAATCTGCGCGGTTCGAGTATACTATCATTGTACGCTCGATACGATAGGAGGAATGGCTCATGTATCTGTCTTTTAGTGCCATACGAGAAGCTCTGGAACATCCGGATATTCGCATTCACGAGCATTTTAACGCGCGTTTTTCCAAATTAGATTATCTTAATCCGAGCCAGGAGCTTAAAAACGATATATTATACTTATGTACAATCACCGAATTCAGTCTGCATAATCACCGCATAGAGAATCAGTCCTTTGTAATTATTGACGACCTGGGATTACATGACAAAATCAATATTTCCACCGATGTAAACAGCATCATCCTAACAAACAAGCAAACCCAGTTTACGCATCTGCAGACCTTAAACGGACTGTTTGCCAAGATCAGCACCGCTTTTATTGAATTGCAGCAAATCCTTTTGGAAGAACAGGAGACCGATGCCTTCTGGCATCGCGCCATGGAACTTTTACGCACCGGTCTAACGGTAGAACAAAACGGTTTGGTTCTTTTTCCAAAACAGCAAAAAGAAAGACCGGCGGCCGCATTGATCCAAAGCGAGGTAAAAATTACCGTAGCGGATATCGAATTCGGTATTCTCATTCACAGCAAAGAAGAACTAAGCCTATTGCAAAAGGAAATTCTTGTATCGCTTGAACCGCTTTTTTTCCAGATACTGAAACGATACACTGCCAGTTTTGAACCGATGGAAAAGAAGATGAGTAAAATCATCCTGAATCTTCTGCAATCACAAACACCGGTCATCCGGCCGTTGGAAGATACGGTTTGGGAAGATCGAAACGAATTCCAGATGTATCTGGTCGATCTGCCGGAAAAGCAGGAAGAACTTACAAAAGCCCTGTCGGATATCGACCCGGTTTCGGTTTTATCGATTCCTGTACAGGATACGCTCTTGATTCTCTATGCAGTTGATCCATTGAATGAAAGCACAAAAGCCATTGAAGACCGGCTCGTAAAGGACAAAAGAATCGGCTCCTGCAGTTATCGGTTTACACAAATTGAAGAGCTGCAAAACGTATGGAAAGCCCTGCATCTGCATCTGCAAATTCTACGAAGAAAAGAAACGCCGGGCTTGTTCCCGATCGGGGATGCCGTGATAGAGGTCCTCACGGAGGACTACCGCTCCTACGCCAGCGTGTATCCTTTTATCCACGATATGATATGGGCCATGCTTGCTTCCGACGACAAAGAGTCGAGCGATCTTTTGGACACCCTGTATATCTATCTTCTCAACGAACGGAGTTATCTGAAAACTTCCAAAGAAATGGACCTGCACAGAAACTCCATTGTTTACCGTATCAATAAGATCACCGGACGCTATGACGTGGACCTTGAAGACCCTGCCATCCGGCAGAATCTCCTGCTCTCCTATCGCCTGCTGAATCTGCATGCTTAAACAAAAACGGACTTTGCTAGGAGTCCGTTGAGTCTGGAGACATAATTGTTTTTGTAGAGCCTGCCGCAGTTTGCCTCCGAAAAACGNTTAAANGAGAAAAAGGGCTTCTTTGCAGCCGGCATTCGGAGTGAGCGGCAGAGTCTGTGGGCTAAGGCGGAAATTGCGCCACAGCCGCGTTCTTGTGGCAGGCTTTTGCCACTGTCGCGGCTGTAATTTCCGCCGTGCCCTGACAGGCTCTCGCGAACAGAGCTGTCAGCGGAGGAGATCCCTTTTTCGACCCTTACACTTCATTCGTTTCTCTACAGGCTTAAACGGACTCCGCCGGGAGTCCGTTTTCTTATACATAGATCAGATTAACACTTTGGATAAAAAGCTCTGCGTTCGTTCTTCCACCGGATTGGCAAAAAACACTTCCGGTGTGTTTTGTTCTATGATTTTTCCTTCATCCATAAAAAGAATGCGTGTTCCCACTTCTTTCGCAAAGCCCATTTCATGGGTTACCAATACCATGGTCATGCCCTGATCCGCCAGTTCTTTAATGACATCCAGCACCTCCCCGACCATTTCCGGGTCCAATGCAGAGGTCGGTTCATCAAAGAGCATAACCTTGGGATGCATCATCAAAGCACGCATGATGGCAATTCGCTGTTTCTGTCCGCCGGACAGACGCGAAGGATACGTATGCGCCTTGTCCGGCAAGCGGATGCGCTCCAGCATAGCCATCCCCTCTTCCCGGGCTTCCTTTACGGGCAGAAGTTTGCTTTGCACCGGTGCCAGAGTCAGATTTTCCAATACGGTTAAATTGGGAAACAGATTAAATAACTGAAAGACCATTCCCATTTGCCGGCGGATCTGATTGATATCGGTTCCTTTTTCCGTAATAACCGTACCGTCAAATTGGATCGTTCCGGATGTGGGCCTCTCCAGCAGGTTCAGACAACGTAAGAAAGTGGACTTTCCCGAGCCGGACGGTCCGATCACAACGACCTTTTCGCCTTCTCCGATCGTCTCTGAAATATTGTCAAGCACCTTATGCGAACCGAAAAACTTGGTAAGCTGATTAACCTCGATCACTGAGAGACAACCTCCTTTCCAGCCTGCTAAGCAACAGGGACAATAGCATAACCATGGCCAGATAAATCACGGCCGCTCCCAAAAGCGGCATGAAAGCGGAATAGGTCGTGCCGCGAATAATCTCGGCGCCGCGTGTAATATCGGTCAATCCGATGAAACCGGCAATGGATGTTTCTTTTAGGAGCGTGATCAGTTCATTACCGAGTGCAGGCAATATATTTTTGATGGCCTGCGGAATAATAACAAAACGCATCACCGTAAAATAATCCAGACCGAGGGACCGTCCGGCTTCCATCTGTCCGGAATCGATCGACATAATACCGCCCCGTATACTCTCTGCCACATACGCGGCCGAATTCAGGCCGAAACACAGGACGGCTGCCAAGAGTTTATTGGTCGATGCGCCGAAGATAATATAGTACATGATCAGTAATTGGACCACTACCGGCGTGCCTCGTATAACCGTCAGATAAACTTTTGTAAGGGTGTTCAGGACAATCAGCAGAAGTGCACCCGCGGAATCCCGCCGGTTCGGCTTGAGCTGATCGTGCATGGAACGGATTACAGCAAATATTGTACCCAGCAAGGTCCCGATGAGCAGGGCAAGAACCGTCACCAGCAAGGTCGTTCGCAAACCGATCCACATAAACATCCAACGGTCATCTTTAATAAAATTCAGAATAAATTGTGCTTTTAATGTTTCAAACATCCGTTTCTCCCGGTTCTATAGGAAAAGGACAGTTGCCTGTCCTTTCTTTAGGGTTGAATGTACTTATCTATAATTGTCTGCACGGTTCCGTCTTCAATCAGTTCCTTTAAGGCGGCATCCACCTGATCCCGCAGTGCATCGTTCTCCTTTGCAAAGGCGATGGCATAGTCTTCTTCCGCGTATTCCGTGTCCAGAATCTTCAGGCCTTCATTTACCCGTACATATTCCTTTGCCGGTGCATTGTCGATAACAACCGCATCTACTTTGCCTTGTGTCAGGGCCATAATGGCATCGGCTCCTTTATTGTAGCGGTCGACGCTTTCTTCTCCGTACTCGTCTGTAATGTAAATATCACCGGTAGTGGACAATTGCACACCGATCATTTTGCCTTCCAAATCCGCGGGTTCCGCGATATCGGAATCTTCTTTTACGATGATGGATTGAATACCGGTTGCATAGCTGGTGGAGAAATCGACACTCTCCAGGCGGTCTTCTGTGACCGACATACCGGCCATGCCGATATCCGCTTTGCCCGTGGTTACCGCATTGATGATGGCACCAAACTCCATATCGTCGATGCGAAGTGTCTTGCCGAGTTTCTCGGCAATTTTTGCCGCTACTTCCGCGTCGATCCCGACGATTTCGCCCCCTTCATAAAACTCATAAGGCGGGAAAGTGGCATTTGTCGCCATCACCAATACATCACTTGCATCGTCATTGCTTGTATCGGCATTGTCCTCTGTTCCGGTTTCTGTTGCGACAGCCTCTGTTATTTCTTCTTCTGCTGTGCAGGCAGTGGCCAATAGCAACAGTCCGAGTATGAACAACCAAAATCTGAATTTTTTCATGGGATACTCCTCTCTGACTTATTTGACTATTGTACACCTATTACATTTGACATGCAAGCACATTAGCGTAGGAAAGGATTGCGCTGTAACTCCTGCTCCATAGTCGTTTGCACACCGTGTCCGGGATATACCGATAGCGTAGGATCCAGTGTTTTTAAGCGTTCCAGGCTTGTCTGCATTTTTGTCGGGTCGGATGTGGCCAAATCGGTTCGTCCGATCGATCCCAAAAAAAGCGTATCGCCGGATAGCATTGCCTGCTCGATAATAAAGCATACCGACCCCTCGGTATGACCCGGTGTGTGAATCACCTGAATGCCGGATAAATACGGCAGGGTCTCTTCGGAAAATACCTGATCCGGTCGGATCGAATAGGGACCGTGAAACATCGACTTGCTCAGATTCAGATTCGGATCTTTTAGCAGTTCGACTTCGTCTTTATGGGCAAGGATCGGAACCGACAGGGTATCTTTCAGCTCCTGTGCGGCGCCGATATGGTCACCGTGTCCGTGCGTAAGCAGGATTGCCTTCACATCGGCTTCTTGTTCCCGGATTTTTTTCAAAAGAAAAGGCGCATCGCCGGCGGGGTCGATCAGCACGGCTTCACGCGTCGTATCGTCCATCACCAAATAGCAATTCGCCTGATAAATTCCTGCAGGGATACGTTGTACTTGCATAATTCCTCCTAAAATTCCTTTCGTGAATCAATTAATATGGTTACCGGGCCGTCATTAAGGAGACTTACCTGCATATGCGCACCGAATCGGCCCTCTTTTACCTGTAGTCCTTTGTCTTCCAATTGTTTTTTGACCATCGCAATAAACGGCGGTGCCTTATCGCCGCCGGCAGCACGGATAAAACTCGGACGCCGTCCTTTTCGTACATCGCCGTATAAAGTAAACTGGGATACCAGCAGGATCTCCCCTTCTGTATCCAAAATGGAGCGGTTCAGTTTATCGTCTTCATCTTCAAAGACACGCAGTCCGGCAATCTTATTCGCTATATACTCGGCATCGGTTGCCGTATCTTCGTTTTCCACACCCAAAAGGACTAAAAACCCGGGGCCGATCCGGCTAATGACTTCTTCCTTTACCGTGACACCAGCATTTTGTACTCTTTGTATAACAGCTCGCATATTATCCTTTCTGTTTTACCCGATACACATCTATCGTAGAGCGGATGGTTTTCAGGGTTTCAATTAAGCGCGTCAGCGATTCGGAATTACGCACCGACAAGGTTACATTGATATAGGACAAATTGTCTTTTGTGACGCGGGAGCTCATCCCGCTGACATTCAGCTTGGCCTCGGATATACGACGGGTGATTTCCGATAAAAGCCCTGTGCGGTCCATGGCCATAATCTGGATTTCCACTTTATAGGTATCCGACTCCCGATTGGTCCAGAACACTTCCACGCAGCGCTCCGGATCGGCACCCTCCAAAGAAGGACAGTCTTTTCTGTGTACGGACACTCCGCGGCCTTTTGTTATATAGCCGGTGATATCGTCACCCGGTACCGGTGTGCAGCATTTGGCAAAGCGCACCTGCACATTGTCTACCCCTTTGATTGCAACGCCCTGGCCGGATGCTTTGCCCTGTTCCCGGACAATTTCTTCCGGTAAGGGGCCCTCGTCGTCCTTGTGGTGCTCGGCATAGAGGTCGCGCAGGCGGGAAACAACCTGGTTTACCGTAACACTGCCGTATCCGGTTGCGGCAAACAAATCGTCAATCGCATTAAAACCGAGTTTTCCGCCTACCTGAAGGAGCCAGTCATCCTTCAGAATTTCCGGGTATTTATAGCCTAAGCGTTTTACTTCTTTTTCTATGGACTCTCGCCCGCGTACGATATTGATATCGCGGTCTTCTTTTTTGAAAAACTGGCGGATTTTGTTTTTTGCCTGTGTGCTTTTGACAATATTCAGCCAGTCGCGGCTCGGACCGGAAGATCCGGAGGAGGTGATAATCTCCACAATATTGCCGTTGCGCAAGGTCGTGGTTAACGGAACAATCCGACCGTCGATCCGCGCGCCGACACAATTGTTACCAACCGCCGTGTGTACGCGGTAAGCGAAGTCGATCGGTGTAGATCCTTTCGGTAAATTGATTACATCTCCTTGCGGGGTAAAGATATATACTTCATCGCTGAAAAAGTCGCCTTTCAGCGTCTCCATAAACTCTTTCGGATCTTTCAGTTCCTTTTGCCATTCCATCAATTGGCGCAGCCACGTGAGCTTGTCGTCAAAATTATTGTGGGAGCCGCGCTGTTCTTTATACTTCCAATGCGCCGCAATCCCGTATTCTGCCGTCTTGTGCATATCCCAGGTGCGTATCTGCACCTCAAAGGTCTCCCCTTCCGGCCCGATGACTGTGGTATGCAGAGACTGATACATATTGGGTTTTGGCATGGCAATATAGTCTTTGAAACGATTAGGCAGCGGCTTCCACAGCGTATGCACAACACCGAGTACGCCGTAACAATCCTTAATCGAATCGACAATGACGCGGATCGCCGTGAGGTCAAAGATCTGTTCAAAGGTTTTGTCTTGCTGATACATCTTCTTGTAGATGCTGTATAAGCTTTTCGGGCGGCCTGTAATGTCTCCGGTAATATCCACATCGCCGAGTTTAGCATGCAATAAATGGATGACTTCGTTGATATAGGCTTCCCGATCTTCGCGTTTTTTCTCGATCCGCTTGGCCAGATCATAATAGATCTCCGGCTCCAGATAGCGAAGGCTCAGATCTTCCAGTTCCCATTTTATGGTATTGATCCCGAGTCGATGGGCCAAGGGTGCATAGATTTCCAGCGTTTCCACGGCTTTATTGTAGCGCTGCTTTTCGGACATATATTCCAGCGTGCGCATATTGTGCAGGCGGTCGCAAAGTTTAATAATGATAATGCGAATATCATTGGACATCGCCATAATCATTTTGCGGATATTTTCTGCCTGATTTTCCTGTTTGGACTTGAATTTTATCTTTTTTAATTTGGTTACGCCGTCTACAAGAACCGCCACATCCGGCCCGAAGCGTTCTGCAACATATTCGTAGCTGTAATCGGTGTCTTCCAGCACATCGTGTAAAAGACCGGCTATAATCGTATCTTCGTCCATGTTCAGGTCCGCAAGTAAAAGGGCGACATGGGTTGGATGAATGCTATAGGGTTCTCCTGAAGCACGCATTTGTCCCTTGTGTGCGTCCGTTTGAAATTGGCACGCATCACGGACGCGTGCCTCATTGAAATCTGGATGATAGGATCGGATTTTTTCAATGATTAAATCGATCATGGAATACCCCTTCGCATAGATTATAGCAATTATATATCAAACACGGGCCGGAATTCAAATCAGCGGATATCTTCTATTACCAATTGCAAAAAACGCGCCCCGGCGTATTCGTTCATTTGCGGTGTATACGCAATACTTACCATAAGTCCTTCGCCTTGTTCTTGAAAAGCGGATTCGAAGCGCCGGCCGAATTTTGTATACATTTTTTTCAGTGTCTCTTCGGCACCGCGAAACTGGATCCCCGTGTATTCCCTGCTGCCCCGCCTAAAGCGGAAACGGAGGGTATTTCTGTTTTTGCCGATTACTTTGACCCCGGCCAGTTCGACCTGATTGGAAGCAAATACCGGTTTGGGATTCCCCTTTCCATATGGTTCCAGGCGCTCTATCTCACGGGCAAGGGCAGGATCCACATAGCGCAGGTCGATCGGAAAGTCGATCCGCAGATTTCTCTCCAGGTCGTTTTCCTCGGGCTTCCAGTTTTCCGATAGTTTTGCCCGGAATCGCTCCAAATCATCTGTATGCAGGCGCAAGCCCGCCGCCATGGCGTGCCCGCCGTATTGCTGCAGCACATCGTCCACCTCCTGCAGATGGGCAATCATATTATAGGACGAAATGGAACGTCCCGACCCCTTCAGCATCTCTTCCTCACTGGACGCTGCCAATACAATGGCGGGTCGGTAATACGCGTCCCGCAATTTGCCGGCTACAATCCCCAGCAGACTTTCATGGCAGTCGGTTTTCAGTACCAGTATATCCGGCAAAGGATCCGGTATCTGTTCTCTGACATGCTCCAGTGCCGTTTCGGTCAGTTCCTGCCTTTGGACATTCAAGCGACGCAATTGTTGGGCCAGTTGCTTTGCACGGATCGCATCACTTGCCAAAAGAAGCGAAACGCCGTCTTCTGCATTGCCGAGCCGGCCGGCTGCGTTAATCGTCGGTCCGATGACAAAACCCAGGGTGTAAACATCCAATGCGCCGCTGATTTTTGCCTCTTCCTGCAGCGCGCGTATACCCGGTGAGGGTCTGGTATTTAAAACCTGCAGCCCTTTTACCACGAGCATGCGGTTTTCTCCGACCAGATCCATCACATCACAAACCGTTCCCATCGCCGCATACCCATACAGGATCGAAGGGAAATCGGCCGTTTTCCTTTTTTCCCATAAAGCTTCACAGAGTTTTAAGGCAACCCCCGCTCCGGCCAGCGGCTTAAAAGGATACTTGTCTTCTTTTCGGTGCGGATTGATCAACGCATAGGTTGTAGGCAAGGTTTCTTGCAGTTGGTGGTGGTCTGTGACGATGAGGTCTATGCCCTGATCATACGCGGCCTCCGCTGCTTCAAATGCCGCCACGCCATTGTCGCAGGTTAAAAGAAGCCCGATGCCGTCGTTCTTCGCTTCCTGTACATGCTTCGGTGCAATCCCATATCCGTCCTGTACCCGGTCCGGTATACGAAAATCAACCGATGCGCCCAATCTTTGTAAAGCGATCATCAAAATCGCGGTTGCAGCAATCCCGTCCTGGTCATAGTCACCGATAATCCGGATTGTTTCGCTGCCTTCAATCGCTTCGTGTATGCGAGTCACCGCTTTATCCATGTCCTGCAATAAGAAGGGATCGGGTCTTTTTGCCGCTAACGGATGCAAAAAATCTTCCATTTCCCGCGGGGTTTTTCTGCCTCGCAAATACAGGAGCCGGGTCATGAAATGAGACAGTCCCGTTTGTTTGATCAGTCCCGACAGATCCGGCACATCGGGCAGGATCCACTTACTCAAAGGACTCGGCCGCGTGCAGGCCTAAGGCGAGTTCGGTACGTTTTTTTTGCATCTCGCATCCGTTTTCGTAGGGCTTCATCAGATCCTGATTGTTAAACCAGGCATTGGCATGGCATCCGCCGCTGCAGAAATTCTGATTCCAGCAGGCGCGGCAGGCTTCCTTCTGATCCACATTGGCCTGTTTGAACGTTTCGATTAAGGCCGGATTGTTGATTCCTTCCTCTAAATTCCCGATGATAAATTCCTTCTCTCCGACAAACTGATGACAGGGAAAAATATCACCGTTCGGCGTAATGGAAACATACTCCACACCGGCTCCGCATCCCATCCGTTTTTTCGCCAAGCAGGGACCGTCGGTCAGATCCACCATAAAGTGAAAAAACTGTAGCGCGGGATTCTCGCGTTTTCTTTGGAGAAATTCCTTGGCAAGCCGTTCATAGCTTTGTTTGATTGCTTCCAAATCGTCTTTTTGGATCGCATAATCGAGCGATTCATCGGTAACTACCGGTTCCATTGAGACGGATGTAAAGCCTTCATCAAAAAAGTGCAGTACATCTTTATCAAAGTCCAGATTATAGCCCGTAAATGTACCGCGGATAAAGCTGTCTTTATTCCCGCGGGAAGCAAGCAGTTTTTTAAACTTCGGCAGTACGGTGTCGTAAGAACCTTTCTGATTTCTTGTTGGTCGCATACGGTCATGTACTTCTTTCCGTCCGTCCAGGCTCATTACCACATTGCTCATATGCTCGTTAATAAAGTCAATTTTGTCATCATCCAATGCGACGCCATTGGTGGTAATCGTAAAACGAATGTTTTTGTTATGTTTTTTATTCAGCGCCTCGCCGTACAGGGTGAGTTCTTTAACGACAGAAAAGTTCAGCAACGGTTCGCCGCCGAAAAAATCCACCTCCAGATTTCTTCGGTTCCCGCTGTTTTGTACCAGAAAATCCAGCGCTTTTTTTCCGGTTTCTGCTGACATAAGTTCCCGATTGCCTTTAAAATCCCCCTGTGAGGCAAAGCAGTACCGGCATCGGAGGTCACAATCGTGTGCAACATGCAGACACAGGGCTTTAATAACCGGTTCAGGTCTTGCAAGCGGTTCGTGTTCTCTGTCGGAAGCGGACAGGATTCCTTCGTCGATCAGCGTTTGTATTTCCTGCAGGGCGTCCTGTAGGGTTTTTTCATCATACCGCGCTTTTAAGGCTTCTATTTTTTCCTGTTCATTGCTCTCTTTTTGCTGCATCAGATCATACACGACCGAATCAATCTGCAGTATGGCTTCGGTACACGGATCGTAGAGCATTTTTTGTCCCAGTGCTTCAAAGGTGTGATAGGCCAAGTGTTTCTCCTTCTATAGATTAAAAAAGCAGTGGGCGAACCCACCGCTTCTTACCGATCATTTTCGCATTTTTGATTGCCTACCGTGCAAGAGGTCTTGCAGGCGGATTGGCAGGATGTCTGGCATTCGCCGCACGCGTCATGTGCCTTCGTGTCCCGGATCGCGGGTTTTTTCAGGATACGTATGTGTTTCATAGGTCCTCCTTCGTTATGTAAAAAGGGATTAAATCCCTCTGTCTTCCGTCGTAGAATCTTCTTCTGTGACGGTTTCATCCGCATCGTGAACCGGTTCAACGGGTTCATCGACCACCGGATCGGTTGCCGGTCGGTTTGTTGCATCATCGGCACTGCCGATGGCCCATTTGGATAATTCCATTTGGGTTTTGCGGCTACCGGTTTCGATCGTCAGATACTCGTCACCCAGTTTGACAATTTTCCCTCGGATGCCTCCGATCGTGGTGACACGGTCCCCCACGCGAAGTGCATCTCGCATCGCATTGATCTCTTTTTCCCGTTTCTTTTGCGGACGCACCGCGAAGAAATAGAAAAAAGCAATCACCACTATCATCATAATAAAAGGATACATGGATCCTAATTGCTCTGCTGGCATATCATCCCTCCTTGTTTTATCTATTATACACTAATCCTGCAAGGAATATCCATAGGACCGGTAGAAATCTTCCCGCAGTGCGAGGAAATCATCCTTTTCAATGGCTTCCCGGATCCTTTCCATTAAGCGGAGAAGAAAATGCAGATTATGCACCGTCGTTAATCGGGGCCCCAATATCTCATTTACGTTGAACAGATGCCGGATATAGGCGCGGCTGTAGTTTCTGCAGGTATAGCAGTCACAGGCGGGATCCAGCGGGCGGTCATCGGTCCGGTATTTGGCGTTGCGGATCACCAAACGTCCGTTTTTTGTAAAAACCGTCCCGTTGCGGGCAATGCGTGTCGGCAGGACACAGTCTGCCATATCAATCCCGTACCGAACGGCTTCAAACAGATAGTCCGGCGTGCCGACACCCATCAGATAGCGCGGCTTGTCCTGTGGCAGGAAGTCTGTTGTGTAGTCCAAGATATCGGTCATCAGATCCAACGGTTCGCCTACGCTCAAACCTCCGACGGCATAGCCCGGAAAGTTCAGTGCAAGCAAGCCCTCCGCCGAGCGGGCGCGCAGATCTTTATACATACCGCCTTGTACAATACCGAACAGCGCCTGGTCCTTTTTATCCTGATGCGCTTCCACACAGCGCGCAGCCCAGCGTGTGGTCCGTTCCATCGACTGTTCGATATATTCGCGACTGGCCGGATACGGAGCGCATTCATCAAACGCCATGATAATATCCGAACCCAGTATATGCTGTATGCGGATGGATTCTTCCGGTCCGATGAAATGCCTGGACCCGTCAATATGCGAACGGAATGTGACACCTTCTTCGGTGATTTTTCGCATTTGTGAGAGGCTGAACACCTGGAAACCGCCGCTGTCTGTCAGGATCGGCCGATCCCAGTGCATAAAGCGGTGCAATCCGCCCATCTCTTCCATGATCTCCATCCCCGGCCGCAAATAGAGGTGATACGTATTGGACAGTATGATTTCTGCGCCGATCGACTTGAGTTCCTCCGGCGTCATGGTTTTTACGGTAGCGCGGGTGCCTACCGGCATAAAGACCGGGGTTTGGATGCTCCCGTGTTTTGTCTCGATCGTACCGGTGCGGGCTTTTGTGTGCTTTTCGGTTTTATGCAGCGTAAATTTCATCGGTCCTCCTAAATAAGCAGCATGCAGTCGCCAAAACTGAAAAACCGGTATCCGTTCCGGTCTGCTTCGGCATACGCCTGCAGAATGGCTTCTCTGCTTGAAAAAGCACTGACCAGCATAAGCAATGTCGATTTTGGCAAGTGAAAGTTGGTTAATAAGGCATCTGTAACACCAAAACGAAAGCCCGGTCTGACAAAAAGCTCCGACCAGCCGCTATACGTTTGCGGTGTGTTCGTCAGGAGCCGGGCACCTACCGTCTCTAAGACCCGCAGGCTCGTTGTCCCGATCGTAACCACTCGGCCGCCCCGATTTTTGGCTGCCTGGATCGCCTGAACGGTTTGTTCGGGTAAGGTATACCATTCCGCATGCATATGGTGCGATTCGATTTCTTCGGTTTGTACCGGACGAAAGGTTCCCAGGCCGACATGCAAGGTTAGAGGAGCCACAGGGATGCCCTTTTCTTTTAAGTGAAGGAATGTTTCTTCCGTAAAATGCAGACCTGCGGTCGGCGCGGCAGCAGATCCGTCATGTTTGGCATAGACGGTCTGATACCGGTTGCGATCTCGCAGCTTCTCGTGTATATAGGGCGGTAAGGGCATTTCACCCAGTGCATCCAGCACTTCCTCCCAGATCCCTTCATAGAAAAAACGGACAATGCGGTTTCCGTCATGGGTTACCGCTATGATCTCAGCCTGCAATCGGTCGCCAAAAAACAAATGGCTGCCTACCCGGATTTTCTTTCCCGGTCGGCCGATACACTCCCATGTGTCATCCGGCAGCCGTTTCAATAAGAGCAGTTCAATTTTTTCTTCTTTTCCTTGTCTGTGTCCGTACAGTCGCGCCGGCATGACGCGGGTATCGTTAATGACAACCACGTCCTTTTCGGTGAGAAAGGAAGGAAACGAAGTGAAGACCGTGTGTTGTATCTGCCCGCTGTTCCGGTCCATAACAAGCATTTTCGCCGCATCTCGCTTTTCGGGCGGATGCTGTGCAATTTTATTTTCATCTAAAGGATAATCAAAATCCTGTGTCGTCAGTTTATTCTTCATATGCATATCCCAGATGCGTATACGCCTCTTTTGTCGCCATACGACCTCTTGCGGTACGCCCTAAAAAACCGATCTGCAAAAGATACGGCTCATACATATCTTCAATCGTGACCCGCTCTTCACCAACGGCCGCACAGATGGTGTCAATCCCAACGGGGCCGCCGTGAAACTGTCGGATAATGGCATGCAAAATGCGCCGATCGAGGCTGTCCAGCCCCAGCGGGTCGATCTCCAGCAGGTCCAGCCCCAAACGGGCCACTTCTTCATCGATATAACCCTCGCCGCGTACCATGGCATAGTCGCGCACGCGTTTTAAGAGGCGATTGGCAATCCGCGGAGTACCCCGGCTTCGGCGGGCTATTTCCACCGCACCTTCGTGATCGATCTCCATCTGCAGAATTCCGGCCGATCGCTTGATAATCTGTGTCAGATCCGCATCGGTGTATAATTCCAGATTCAGCAGGACACCAAAACGATCACGCAAGGGAGAGGTCAACAGCCCGGTACGCGTCGTTGCACCTATGAGGGTAAAATGTTCCAGATCGATACGTAAAGAACGGGCAGAAGGCCCTTTTCCTACGATAATATCCAGCGCATAATCCTCCATGGCAGGATAGAGTATTTCTTCCACCGTGCGATTAATCCGGTGGATCTCGTCAATGAACAGCACATCGTCCTGACTGAGATTGGTCAGTATGCTTGCCAGATCACTGGGACGTTCAATCGCAGGCCCCGAGGTTACCCGGATATTAACGCCCATTTCATTGGCAATAATATGCGCCATTGTGGTTTTTCCCAGACCGGGCGGACCGTGCAAAAGAACATGATCCAGCGCTTCTTTTCGCATCTTGGCGGCTTCAATAAAGATGCCCAGTTTCTCCTTGGCACCTTCCTGGCCGATATATTCATGCATCCAGCGCGGACGCAGCTTGTTTTCATGATCCTGATCTTCCTGATGATAATTGGCGCCTACAATGCGGCCGTTTTGCTCGTCCAAACGTTCCTCCTAAGATAGTTGCCTGAGGCTTTCTTTAATAATTTCTTCTATCGTCATTTGTCCTAAATTCATGGCATGCAGTATTTCTTCCACATCGCGGCGCACAAAACCCAGATTCTGCAGCGCTTCCAAAGCAATGGCCGCATTGTCGTTTTCTCTTTTTTCCGGCACGGGTTTTGTCTTAACAGACACATAGGCATCCAGTTTATCGGCCAGTTCGAGGATCAAACGGCCGGCGGTTTTCTTTCCGATGCCGGGGATTGTCACAAGAAATTCCGTATCTTCCGTATGAACGGCCATACTTAAATCCTCTACCGGACAGGTAGACAGAATCGTCATGGCATTTTTCGGACCGATGGTGGACACCGTAGTTAACATTTCAAACACATCGAGTGTTTCTTCTTCCAAAAATCCGTATAGCCAGATACCGTCTTCCCGCATAACGAAGCTGATGTAAAAGAACCGTTCCTCCTGCAGTTTGATCTGATCTTTGTCCAAGGCGGTGATATAGAGTCTGTACCCTATGCCGTTATTTTCCAATGTGATGGTGTTTTCGCGTATCGCGGCAACGGTGCCGCGTATGAAATCATACATGCATCTGCCTCTATTTCATCATAAATTGTTTTTTAAAACGATGACTCATGGCATGCGTAAAGGCAATGCCTATGGCGTCTGCCGCATCGTCGGGTTGGGGAATCTCTTTTAAACGGAAGAGCATGCGGATATTCTCCTGCATCTGCTTTTTATCCGCGCGACCGTAGCCGGTCACCGCTTGCTTGATCTGCATCGGAGTATACTCGTAGAGATCCAAACCCTGTAAACGGCCGGCCAGAATAATTGCACCGCGCGCCTGCCCCACTAAAATGGCACTCGTTACATTTTTACAGAAAAAAAGCTCCTCTACAGCCATTTCATCCGGCTTGAATTCCGTGATGATTTCTTCGACCGAGCGATATATCAGTTCCAGTCGTTCGGGAAGTTGCATACTCGGCGTTGTCCGGATGCAGCCATATTCCAAAAGTTTACAATTCTGCCGGACGGCTTCCACAACGGCGTAACCAACGGTTGCAAGCCCCGGATCGATTCCGATAATTCGCATGTTCCCCTCCGACCCTATTGTAACATAAGGAAAGCATCCAACGAACTCTTGTTCGTTTGCCTTTTGCAATTCTATCCGGCAATGCCTATAATGTGAACAGAAAGGCGGTACACATGAAACGAGTCGTTTTGGGTATGAGTGGCGGGGTCGACAGCTCGGTATCGGCAGGTCTTTTAAAAGAGCAGGGCTACGAGGTTGTCGGACTGTTTATGAAAAACTGGGATGAAGAAAATGCCGACGGCATTTGCACGGCGGCAGAAGACGCATTGGATGCCCGCCTGGTGGCTGATGCCTTACAGATCCCTTTTTATACCGTGAATTTTGAAAAAGAATATCTGGATCGGGTTTTCTCGTATTTTCTGCGCGAATATCAAAGGGGACGCACGCCCAATCCCGATATTTTGTGCAATCGGGAGATCAAGTTTAATGCTTTCCTGCACTATGCCCTCCAGCTGGAAGCCGACTATATCGCCATGGGCCATTATGCGGATCAAAGAACCCGAGACGGACGGACTGAGCTTCTCCGCGGGGCGGATACCTCCAAAGACCAAAGCTATTTTCTTTGCCGCATCAAAGAAGAAGCACTCTCGCGCTGTCTGTTTCCGATCGGTTCCATGCAAAAAGAAGAAGTACGCGCCTGGGCAAAAGAGCATAAGCTCGTCACGGCAAATAAAAAAGACTCCACCGGGATATGTTTTATCGGTGAAAGAGATTTCAATGCGTTTCTGGATCAGCATCTGGAGACAAGACCCGGCGAAATACACGATGAAAAAGGCGCCGTGGTCGGGCACCATACCGGGCTTATGCACTATACCCTCGGACAACGTAAAGGCATGGGAATCGGCGGTGTGGGAAGCGGTGAACCCTGGTTTGTCAGCGGCAAGAACACACAAAACAATGTATTATATGCCGTGCAGGGTGAAGCCCATCCGGCCCTGTTCAGCCGTGGTCTGTATGCCCGAGAGATGGTTTGGATCGGCGAAGAAAAAGAGACGGTGTTCACATGCACCGCCAAAGTACGGTATCGGCAGGAAGATGTTCCCGCTGTCGTAACGCAAATGGGCCACGGAGAGATCCGGGTGGACTTTCCCGATACGGTACGGGCCGCCACCCCCGGCCAGACGATTGCCCTTTATGATAAGGAACGCTGCCTCGGCGGAGCGGTTATCGACCGACTCGTTCCCGTAGATGCGCACTATGCGTATATGAATCCGGTATTTGAAGCAAACCCCGCATTATAATGCGGGGTTTGCTTTTATCGGATTCGCTCCCTATGGGAATAAACGGTATAGTCCTCTTTCATTGCCCGGCCGATCAGGGTGATCCCGTACTCCTGTGCAAACTGCAGCGCCAAATCGGTAGGGATGCTGAGAGATGCCAGGACCGGCACACGCGCATAAATGGCCTTTACAACCATATCGCTGGATATCCGTCCGGTGCTTAAGATGGCTGCTTCCGGCAGTAGGACACCGGCCTGCAGAGCTTCTCCTGTCACCTTGTCGTGGGCGTTATGACGACCGATGTCTTCGGCTAAGGCGAAATAGGATCCGGACAAGAGCGCTGCAGTATGCATGCCCCCGGTTTTCTGATACAGTGTATTGTCACGCAGCATGCGAAGAAAACCGCTTCGGATTTTCTGCATGGAAAATTGCACACGGCTCGTATTTTTCGGCAAATCGGCAGGAAGCGCACGGGAGGCGGCGCCGCATCCCGAAGCAATCAACGGCACAAAGGTGTCCGGCGTATAATCGATACCGTTGCCTTCTATCATCAGGCGCGCATCCTCCTCACAGGCATAAAGCGTTTCTATCTGTGATACTTCCCGGATCATACCCGCGTTATATAAAAAACCGATAGCTAAAGCCCGAAGTTTCTCCGGGCTTGCCATTAAGGTAACCGCTTTTTGTCCGTTTACAAATAGGGTTACCGCTTTTTCCTGCGGCAAAGCGTAAGGCATCTGCCGTCCTCCTTTATCGGGTTCGCCATATAAGACGAACAAAGCGTAACTACGGTATCAAGACATCGGCTGTTTTATAGCGGGGCAGATATTCATCGATCAATGCCTGCAGCGCTTCTTCATACAAAAAATAGTAGCTGATCCCGTCCAACTCCCCCGCTTCTCCCGGCAGGGTTGCCGCCGTCAGATTACTCCGCGCGGTAAATACGGCAGGTGTCATGGCCGCTATCGTGAACGGAGAGAGATTCGTATCGGAATACTTATGCGCCGCGGCGAGAATGGTCGGCAAGTGGATGAGGTTCTTAGGCGATAAAATCTGCGGGAGCATGGCTTTTAAAAAGGTCTGTTGTGAGGATACACGACCCAAATCACCGTCTGAAAAGCCTTTTCTGTAGCGGATATACTCCAATGTCTGCATCCCGTCGAGGATTTGCACACCTGTATCCAGCCCTAAATCGGAGGCTTGCGGTTCTTCTACCTCATAAGAGATCCCCCCGATGATATCGACAATCTCGATTACCGCATCCATATCCATCTTCACATAATAGTCTACATCGATACCGAGCAGTTCCCGTACGGCTTGCAAGGTAAGCTGCATGCCCCCAAACGCGTGCGCATGATTGATTTTGTCGGGACTGTCGCCGATATAAGCGTAGCTGTCCCGCGGGATGGATAATAACTGCGTGGTACCATCCAACCAGTTCACTTTTATCAGTATCAGGGTATCGGTACGGGTCCCTTCCGAACCGTCTTCGTCGACACCGGCAAGCAGAAAAAGCAGTTCCGTCTTATTGGGACGGCTGCCATCGTTTCCTTCTGCCAGATCTGCCGGGTTAACGTGCTCTTTGGGTACCGGGCCGCCCTGTTCTCTTCCGTAGGTATCGTAACGCAGTTGCGCCACTTCCTGTCTGTGTTGTTCTGCAACAAACCACCAGATGCCGTATGCAATACCGGCTATAAGTAAAAATAAGATGAGTCGTTTTAAGAATCGCATTGTGTCACTCCTTTGCACTTGCTGAGTATAACACAAAACCGGTAGTTCCGATCAACAAAAGCGTTACAAAATACTTGCAGATTCTTATCATCCGGCCACTGTCCGGGTTCGTTGTTACCAGGGATAGATATTTGCTATATCCTTGGCTCGTATGGGAAACGGTGCCGGATACATCGGCATGGTTTGAAACTTAAACCGGCTTGCACGATGCATGCGGTCAATCTTTTCTTTGACTTCCCTGTCGTCGATATGCCCGGTGCGGATATACCGATTCAATGCTGCGTAGGTAAAACCGAGCTTTTCTTCGTCCGATACGCCCGTGAGCCCGTCCTCGGGCACTTTTACCAGGAAATGCTCCGGTATTTGCAGCAATCGGCCAAGGGAAATTACCTCATCCGTCGTAAAACCGCCAAGGGGCGCAAAGGCACCGGCTGCATCGCCATATACAGTAGAATAGCCGACCCAGTCTTCCGAGAGATTCCCCGTATTAATCACACGGGAACCCGGTATGGATTGAGACAGCGCATAAAGTACCGTCATGCGAACGCGGGCCGGTAAATTGATCCGCGTATCGTTCGATAATTCCGTATAGCTGTCGTCCGCATCCGGTTCAAGCACCTGCAGAAAGGCAGACGTCATCGGGGCGATATTGACGGTCTTGCAACGTATGCCCAAATGCGTGCAGATACCTTGTGCAAAGTCGATATCGTGTTGCGTACCGTCGGGCATGCTGACACCCAAAACATGTTCCGCACCCAATGCCCGGACCATAAGCGCTGCCGTAACCGAGCTGTCTTTCCCACCCGACACGCCGACAATCGCAGAGCTACCCCCGGACTGTGCCATGCGATCGCGAATCCAGTCGCATACCAAAGGCAGCAAGGTTTGTAATTCATCCGTGTTGGTCATTTGGCTCCTCTTTCTGTTCATCCTCTTGCAAGCTCTCCTTTGTAACGCTTCATTTTCTTAAAGCTGTATAGGTTGGTATAGCCTTGCTTTTTCAAAAGATCCATCACGATATCGGAACGTAAACCGGAAGAACAGTAAAAAACATACTTCCCGTTTTTGTCCGGAAACCGCCGGGAGAAATTCTTCTCTGCTTCTTCCGCACGCATATGGACCGCGCCCGGAATATGCCCGGCCTGATACTCTTCTTTGCGGCGCACATCGACCAAGACGGCGCCGTTTGCCAGAAGGTCATCCATTTCTTCCGGGCTGATAGCCGGTATGCGCCGGGCCTGCTGAAAAAAATAACTGCGCATAAACCATAATATAACCAGTATCCCGATGATTGCCGCAATCAGTTTTTGCCACCACATTCTGCTTTCTCCTCCGTTTTTTCATTTCAGTCTACCAGCATTATACCTTATATTCTTCCCTTGCAAAAAAGAACCGGCTTGTGCCGGTTCTGAGTGTTTCGTTTAGTTATCTTCGCGATTGACGCGTACTTTCTTCAGATCGGCAAAACGGGGCAGTCCATCTTCCCATACATATTCGGAATTGCCCTGGATCAGCGGAAGCGCATAATCGATAAACTCCTGATTTATATGATTGCCGGCTTTGTTGATCCATTCGCGGGGTACGCATTTTTCCTCATTGGCGACCTCTTCCAACGGCACATACTTGATTTTGGTTTCATAGGGACCGTCCGCCGGTCGTTCCAGGCCGATCATAATGTCCGACTTGCCTGAAATGGCGGCGCGTACCGCTTCCTGTCCGGAAAGGAATGCTTCTTCCACATCAACAGCCGATGCCACGTGCGCGGCGGAACGCTGCATGAGAGACAGTTCAATCCCGCGTACCTTGCAATTGAGTTTTTCCTGAATGTATTCCGCCAGGATCGTTGCAGAACCACCCATTTGCTTGTGACCGAATGCATCCGTGGAAAGCTCTCCCACCAATTCGGGAATATATTTTCCGTCGGCGGTTTTAACCCCTTCCGACACGCATACAATGACTTTTCTGTCCCGGTGGAATTCCCGTTGTACATCTTCCATCATTTCATCCAGATCAAACGGGACCTCCGGCAGATAAATCAGCTCGGGGCCGTATCCTTTATAGGATGCAAGGGCAGCGGCCGCCGCCAGCCAACCGGCGTTTCGACCCATGATCTCAATGACTGTTACCATACCGATATCGTAAACGCGTGCATCCAAAAACACTTCCATGACGGTTGTGGCGATATACTTGGCAGCTGAACCATAGCCCGGGCAGTGATCGGTTCCTGCGAGGTCGTTGTCGATGGTTTTCGGCACACCTACGACCCGGCATTCATAGCCTTCTTTTTGCAAGAACTTGGATACCTTATTGCAGGTGTCCATGGAATCATTTCCGCCGTTGTAGAAAAAATACCGGATATTGTACTTTTTAAAAACTTCCAGGATACGACGATAATCCTTATCGTCTTCTTCTATGTCCTCCAGTTTATAGCGGCAGGAACCCAATGCGGAAGAAGGCGTCGTTTTTAGAATTTCTAATTCTCTTTCGTCTTCTTCGCTCATATCATAAAACACTTCGTCCAATATACCGACGATGCCGTGAGCGGCTCCATATACTTTGTCTATAATACCTTCTTGTTTGAGTGCTTCGGTGAATACACCGGCTGCACTCGCGTTGATCACGGCGGTCGGTCCACCGGACTGACCGAACATCACATTTCCTTTTAGTACTTCCATTGCAACCTCCTGTCGATAATTGCGGTTCCGATGTATATTTTATCACATTGAAGCAGATGTCTCAAATGAAAACACAAGGGCTATTTTATTGACAATCCTCCAGATTTGAATTACTCTTACTATAGTAGTACGCGCAGAACAAAGAAAACGATATAGCACTCGTTTTCATATTTGGCACAAAATATGCAGGAGGAGATTATGTACACAAACGACGTCAAGAAGCATTTTGAAGACATTCTGTCGGACATTAAGGAACAAGGTCTGTGGAAAAATGAACGTGTGATTGTCAGCCCGCAAAGATCGCGCATTGACATTACAGAGCAGGACAATGTATTGAACATGTGCGCCAACAACTATCTGGGCCTGTCCAATCATCCCGATGTAAAAGCGGCTGCACAAAAAAGCTATGAGAACTGGGGATACGGACTCTCTTCGGTTCGCTTTATTTGCGGTACGCAGTCGGTTCATAAAGAACTGGAGAATAAAATCTCCGGTTTTCTCGGGATGGAAGATACCATCTTATACTCATCCTGCTTTGATGCCAACGGCGGTTTGTTTGAAACCATACTCGGTGAGAATGACACCATTTTCAGCGATGAACTGAACCATGCGAGCATCATCGACGGCATGCGTTTATGCAAAGCGAAAAAATTCATTTACAAGAATAACAATATGGACGATCTGGAAGATAAGCTGAAACAAAAACCCGAAGGCGGCCTCTCCCTCATCGTAACGGACGGCGTTTTCTCTATGGACGGGATTATTGCCAATCTGGAAGGCATTTGTGATCTGGCAGAAAAATACGGCGCCATGGTCGTGGTCGACGACTCCCATGCCACCGGATTTATGGGAAAAACCGGTCGCGGCACGCATGAACATTGCGGCGTGATGGGTCGCGTGGATATTATTACCAGCACGCTCGGTAAAGCGTTGGGCGGTGCATCCGGCGGATTCACCAGTGCAAAAAAAGAAATCATCGACCTGCTTCGCCAAAGAAGCCGTCCCTATCTCTTCTCCAATTCCCTGGCACCGGCCATTGCAACAACCTCGCTGACCGTACTGAATATGCTGGAAGCCTCTACAGAACACCGGGACCGTCTGGAAGAAAACACCCGTTATTTCCGTGAAGGCATTGCGAAAATCGGATTCGAAATCATCGACAGCACCCATCCCATTGTTCCCATTATGCTGGGAGATGCCGTACTGTCACAAAAAATGGCAGACTTCCTCTTAACAGAAGGCGTTTATGTCATCGGTTTCTTCTTCCCGGTTGTACCCAAAGGAAAAGCCCGTATCCGTACACAAATCAGTGCGGTGCACACAAGAGAAGATCTCGACTTTGCTCTGGCGGCTTTCCAAAAAGCCTACGACAAATTCATGAAATAAAAAATCAAGACCGCTGGCACAAAAAGCCTGCGGTCTTTTTTTGTATGAAACTACCGGGTAAAACACTGCACATTTTCTATATGCCCGGTCCAGGGAAAAAGATCAAACGGCTGCACGGCAGAACGCGTCCATCCCTGTTCTGCGAACCGTTTTGCATCTCTGGCCAATGTAGCCGGGTCGCAGCTGATATATACCACACGCGGCACCGTCAGCCGGGTCAGCGTATCAATCAAAGCGGCATCTAAGCCGGCTCGGGGCGGATCGACAAATACGCCGGCCGGTTTTTCTTTCTTTATCACATTTTCCGCAGCCGCTTCCGAGGGCGCACACAAGAAGCGGATGTTTTCGATCCCCTCTTCTTTTGCCGTTCGTTTTGCCATTTGCACCGAACTTTGTGAAATTTCCACGCCGGTAATCCGCCGTGCTTGTTTTGCTGCAAGCATCCCTAAAGGTCCGATCCCACAATACAGATCGATATAGTTATGGGAAGGATTTATTTCCATTGTTTTTAGTGCATAGGAAAACAACTGTTCTGCCATAGTCGAATTCACCTGGAAGAAAGTATCCGGATGCAGCGCGAATTGCCTGCCGGAAAGCTCGGTATAGAAGGATTCTTTTCCGTAGATTCTCTCCCATTTCGGTTTCCTTTGCCAGATCGTGCTCACACCGGCAGCCGTTAGAAGGTCGATTGCAGCGGAAGGAACCGCTCCGTCAAACCCTGCCATGGCCTGCTCTTTTTCCGTACGCACGATAATTCGGTGCAGGTCTGCCGGCAGAACGATCTTTTGCAGCGCTTGTATGACGCGATTGGCGGTTTCTGACTGAATGAGACAGTTTTGTACGGGGACAATCGAATGACTGCCCCTTTCAAAAAAGCCGCTTACTCCGTTTTTTACCTGCAATTGCAAGTGATTTCTGTATCCCCAGGGACTTTCCATGCCGATAGCCGGATGTACCTCAGTTTCCACGCCGGCCTTCCGGAAAAGCATCCGGGTTCTTTTTTGTTTCCACAAAAGCCCGGCTGCGTAGGCATAGTGCTGAATGTCACAGCCGCCGCACACGGGAAAATACGGGCAAGGCGATTGGATCCGGTCTTCAGCAGCCCTATCAACCGACGCCAAATCGGCCTCTGCATAGCGCTTCTTTTTCTGAATATTGTGTATGGTTACCGTTTCACCGGGAAGGGCGCCTGCCACAAAGTAGACTTGCGTATCAAACCGCCCCACGCCTCGTCCGTCATGGGTCAGATCGGTAATATCAAACTGCATGGGATTCTTCCTCCCCCGTGATATTTCGCATCCACTTGCCGGAACGGTAGCGCGGCACCAGAGCGAACATTTTAATGAATTCTTCCATACTCACGATCACGAAAATCCATTCGACGGGCCACTGCAAGAGCAAAACACCCGCAAAAGCCATCGGGATCGCAAAAATCCACATCGTACAGATCTCAATCAGAAAAGGTATTTTTGTATCTCCGCCTGCCCGAAAGATTCCAACGAAAAGCATCCCGTTCAAAAAACGGAAGGTAATAAACAAACCCCGTATGATCAGCAGCGCTCTTGCCGTTTGATACAGGCCCGGTTCCAGCCCGCTGTAGATCGACAATAACAGATCCGGCAAAAAAGCCAGAACGGCCGTAGAGAGCAAACCCGTAATCAATGTCAGTTGGATAAAGTAGCCGGATTCGGTACGCGCGCGTTCTTTCTCTTCAGCACCGAGCGCATGCCCGATCAGCACGGCCGCTGCAGAAGCCATGGAATTGACCAGAATGAAAAATACATTCTGTATTGTTGTCGTCAGCTGCATGGCGGCTGCCGCCTGCGCACCGATACGCGCATAGGCCACGGCAAACAGAAGCTGGGCAAAGGACCACTGCGTTTCCGCCGCAATAATCGGCAATGCAATCTGAAAATACCTTTTCATACGGTCTTTGTGGAAGTGGAGCAGCTCCGCAGGCCTTACATCGACGCCGATGTTTTTTCCGTACCAGATCATCCAGCTTAACAGAGCAATTTCCAAAACACGAGCAATCAGGGTGCCGATGGCTGCCCCCACGACCCCTAAAGCCGGCGCACCGAATTTACCGAAGATAAAGATATAATTAAAAAACACATTGGTGAAAAAAGCGATCACGGAAACCTTCAGCGGTTCGTTTGCCCGATTCACACTGCGCAAAACGGTATTGAAACACTGAGATATTCCGGTGAATACAAAGGTCAGGGCAATGATCTGCAGATAGCCGGTTCCCAGACGGATAACTTCCGGATCGGGTATCAGAAGACGCATGATCCTCTCCGGAAACAGTAAGGAGATCACCTTGAATACGAGGGCAACCGATACAGCCAATTGTAGTGCAATTGACAAATAGCGCCGTACATTCAGCATATCCCGGCTGCCGAAGTATTGCGCAAAAAACACGGCACCTGCGCTGCAGATGCCAAAACTGACCACCATAAAGAAAAATACAAATTGATTGACCAGACCCACGGCCGCGATACTTGCGCCACCCAAAGAGCTGATCATTACTGTGTCCGCCATATTAATGGAGGTAGATATCAACAGCTGCACCGATACGGGCAACGCAAGCGCCAGCATTCTTCGGAGAAAGGGCCGGTCATGTAGAAATAATGTCATGCAAAATCCTTCTTTTATGTCTTTTTCGTAAAAGTATGTCCGCATTGGGGACAGGTGATACGGATGGTCCCCTTGCCTTTCGGGACTTTCATTGTTTCTCCGCATTGGTCGCAGTGGAAGATGCGATGCGTCTTACGGGTTTTTGCCCGTGCGATCCACTTACGAAACGGAGCGGTTATTNTAGCCCGGAACGGCAGATATTTCTGCCGCTCCGCCGCTCTTTTCGCCACATCTTTCGACAAAATCCGATACCAGGCATACCCCGTCAAACCGACGGCAAGCCAGGTGATGATAGATTGTCTGATGACAATCCCCAACAATAGCATGCCTAAGCTGCCTCGCACCAGATCCTGTGACAATATATCAGGCCCGTATCTACCGGCCTTAAAACGTCTGAAACGTTCTTCCAAGTGTAACTCCGTTCTAAATTCCGTTGCTTACAGGACTTTTGCCTTCCCGTTATACACAACACCTGAGAATGCATCGACGGTAATAATCTGCCCGTTATGCAATACATTCATGGCATCTTCCGCACCCACTATCGTCGGGATCCCAAGATTCAGTCCGACAATGGCTGCATGGGATGTCAGACCGCCGCGTTCAACAATAATCGCCTTGGCCTGCTGCAAAAGTTCCATATGCTCCCGGTCGGTTGCAGGAGCAACCAGGATTCCGTCATGCGGGAAGGAAGCAAAATCTTCCACCTGCGTGCCCACAACCGCCTGCCCGACAATCGTACCGGTTCCGATCCCTTGCCCCTGCAGGATTACATCTCCGATTGTGTGGACTTTGATCGTATTGGTCACACCGGGCAAACCGACAGGGATTCCTGCCGTTATTACGATCAGATCCCCTTCTTTTACCTCCCCTGAAGCCATGGAAGCAAATACCGCACGCTCGATCACTTCGTCCGTATCATCGGACATCCGTGTCATCATCGGTAAAACGCCCCAGCTTAAAGCGAGCTGCCTGCGAACGCGTTCGGTTGTGGTTACCGCAATAATCGGCAGATGCGGGCGGAATTTGGAGACCGCGCGCGCCGTCGCACCGGACACCGTGGCTGTAACAATGGCGGTAGCCCCCAGCTTTTCAGCGATTTTGCACGTTGCCTGCGAAATGGCATTGGTTGTGGAAAGTTCATTAAAATCGGGAATCAGCGGCATTTTCAGTTCAGAATTCTCTACACTGATGGCGATATCGGCCATAGTCTGCACAGATAAAACCGGGTACTTGCCGGCAGCGGTTTCGCCGGATAGCATGACCGCATCCGAACCGTCCAGCACCGCATTGGCAACGTCTGTTACTTCCGCGCGTGTTGCCCGTGGGTTTCTCGTCATGGAGTCCAGCATTTGCGTAGCCGTGATGACCGGTTTTCCGAATTCATTGCTCATCCGGATCATGTTTTTTTGGATCACCGGGATTTCCTGCGGTTTGAGCTGCACGCCCAGATCTCCTCTGGCAACCATGACCCCGTCGGCTACGCGCAAGATTTCTTCCAGATTATCCACGCCTTCACGGCTTTCAATTTTTGCAATGATCTGGATGGCTTCGCCGCCGTTTTCTTCCAGGACCTTTCGTATGCCGTTTACATCGTCGGCTTTGCGGATAAACGAAGCCGCAACGAAATCCACCTCGTTTTTGATACCGAACAAAAGGTCTTGTACATCTTTTTCCGTCAAGGCGGGCAAATTAATGACCGCATTGGGAACATTGACCCCTTTGCGGGATTTGATTTCGCCGCTATTGAGCACCTGGGTATGGATCTCGGTTCCCTCTACCTCCAAAACGACCAGTTCGATCAAACCGTCATCGATCAGTATCTGTGTGCCCTTTTGCACATCATTTGCCAGGCCTTCGTAGCTCACAGACGCCACCCGGTCATCGCCGATGATATCGCGCGTGGTGAGGGTAAACCGCTCGCCCGGAGACAGTGTGTAGCTCTCTTCTTTTAATTGTCCCAAGCGGATTTCAGGACCTTTTGTATCCAGCATCAAGGCAACCGGTTCTTCCACCTTCCGGCGGACGGCCTTGATTGTATCGATGCGCTTTTGGTGTTCTTCATACGAGCCGTGCGAAAAATTCAACCGGGCTACATTCATGCCCGCTTTGATCATCCCTGTGAGGGTTTCTTCCGTTTCCGATGCCGGTCCGATCGTACATACAATTTTGGTTCGTTTCATAGGCTCTCCTTATATTGACAATTCGCGCATAACGCGGTAAATTTCGGTATTGAATTTGTGCGGTGTATTGACGGCTTCTTCCATTGACACATAGTGCAGTTCGCTGCCGTTTGTGGCTATGGCAACTCCCGTTTTTTTCTGCACGAGCAGTTCTACCGCCAACGATCCCATTCTGGAAGCCAGAATACGGTCCAATGCAGACGGTGCACCGCCTCTTTGTACATGGCCGAGTATGGTTGTACGAAAATCGATACCGGTCCGTTCTTCCAGAATCCGGCAAATTTCTTCCGTACGTTGCACCCCTTCCGCTTTAATAATAATCTGGTGTTTCTTTCCCCGTTTTTCTCCGTTGGTGATCTTTCGTTCCAGTTCGTCCAGATCAAATTCCACTTCCGGTACGATAACAGCCTCCGCCCCGCCGGCCAGTCCGGCAAATAGAGCGATATCCCCGCAGTGCCGTCCCATCACTTCTACAATGACGCCGATCCCGTGCGAGGAAGAAGTGTCACGAAGGCGTCCTACCGCGTCTAGAACCGTTTCTACCGCGGTTAAAAAGCCGATGGTATAGGTAGTATAGCCGAGATCATTATCGATCGTACAAGGGATGCCTATGACCTGCATGCCTTTTTCCTGCAGATCCAGGGCTCCTTTGAAACTGCCATCGCCACCGAGAACGATCAGGCCGTCGATATCGTGCTCTTTTAGCACTTCATACGCGCGCTGCTGGCCTTCCTCGTGACGGAAGCGCTCCGATCGGGCCGAACCCAATACCGTACCGCCCCGCTGCATAATATCGGAAACGGAGCTGACTTTCAACTCCTCAATATCATTATCGATCAATCCCCGGTATCCGTCATGTATGCCGTAAATGCGCATCCCGTTGAAAATCGCCGTACGAACTACAGCGCGCAGCGCTGCGTTCATGCCGGGTGCATCGCCGCCGGAACACAAGACCGCAATGGATTCCATTTTTATATTCTCCCTTTCCATACCACATTCTCCTCTCCCAATAATTCCTTCAGACTCTGCAATAGTTTCGGTTCTCCGGCATTGATGCGGAAATTCTTGCCTTTGAGTTTTTTCTGTTCCTTGGTAAAATACAAACCTACATCGGAAGGCCCCGGATACCGGCGCAACAGCTCCATTGTACGCGAGGTCTGTTCATTCGTTTCGGATAATAAACGCAAATACAGGGTACCGTCGGATCTTGCGGTGCTTCCGGCTTCCAAAATACGGTCGGCGATGATTTTTGCAGTTTCATCCTGCTCGGTTATCTGCAGCCGCCCGTGGATTTCCAGAATTGCATCATCCGACAATAGATCCCGCACCTTTTGGAACAGTTTCGGAAAAACGATAATCTCCGCCTCGCCGTATAAGTCTTCCACGGTAAGAAAGCTCATGGGTTCGTTCTTTTTCGTCATCAGATCACTTCGGGCCGTCAGCAAGCCGATGTATACGACGGGTTTGCGATCCAGGGCCAGGCGCTCTTCTTCTGCATCGGTAAAATCCAAAGTGGAGAAGGTCGACTTGGTTTCTATAAGCTCCTGATGATCTTTCAGCGGATGATCCGATAAATACAGTCCCAGTACTTCTTTTTCCCTTTGCAGGCGCAGGCGGCGGGCAAATTCCGGTCTGTGGGGAATCTCTGCCGCATCGGGCACCTCGTCAAAGAAGGAGTACTGCCCCACGAGATTGTTCTTGTTCAGATGGCTGATCGCATCCATTTCCTGTTCAAAGATGCCGATCAGTTCTGCGCGGTTTCCGTGCAGCGTGTCAAACGCACCGGCCCAAATCAGATTTTCTACGGCTTTTTTCTGCAAACTGCCTGCGGCCATGACGCGTTCCAAAAAGTTCCGAAAAGAAGTATAAGGGCCCTTTTGTCTTTCTTTTACGATTTCATCAATGACACCTGCACCTAGCGATTTTATCGCAAGCAAACCAAAGCGTACGGCACCGTCTTCTACATCAAACTTCTTCTTCGAACGGTTTACATCCGGCGGTAAAAGCGTAATCCCCATTTTTTTGGTTTCCGACAGATACAATGCGATCTGCGTATTCTGTCCGATAACCGATGACAGTAAAGCTGCCATGTACTCTACCGGATAATAGTGTTTCAGCCAGGCCGTCTGCATTGCAACCAAGGCATAGGCGGCGGAGTGCGATTTGTTAAATGCATAATCTGCAAACACGGCCATCTGATCATAGATCTGGTGTGCTATGGTCTCCGGTACCCCGTTGGCAACCGCGCCGACGGTGTAACGGCCTTGCGGGTCTTCCCCTCCATGCACAAAGCGCTCTCTGCCCTGTGCCATAACATCCCGCTTTTTCTTTCCCATGGCACGGCGCAAAAGATCCGCATCGCCCAGCGAAAATCCGCCGATCTCCTGCACAATCTGCATAACCTGTTCCTGATAGACGATAATGCCGTAGGTCTTTTCCAGAATCGGGCGCAGTTTATCGTGCATATACGTCACCTTTTCCGGATGATGTTTGCTTTCTACATAATGCGGGATTTCCTGCATAGGCCCGGGTCGGAACAAACTGTTGGCTGCAATGAGATCTTCAAAGCGCGTCGCTTTCAGTTCACGCAGAAAACTGCGCATCCCCCGCGATTCAAACTGGAAGATGCCAATGGTATCGGCATCATGAAAGTGTTTAAGAACGGCCGGATCATTCAGGTCGATGGTATCCAGATCGATGGTTTTTCCATGTTCTTTTTCAATCATATGCACCGTGTCCTGGAGGACCGTCAGCGTGCGCAGCCCCAAAAAGTCCATTTTCAACAGACCCAGTTCCTCCAGCTCCGTCATGGTATACTGTGTGGCCACGGCACCGCTGTTGATGCATAGGGGAACATAATTGGTGATCGGTTCTTTGGATATGACAACTCCTGCCGCATGGGTTGAGGTATGTCGGGGCAGACCCTCCACCTGGCGCGCAATATCGAGCATTTCCTTGACTTCTTCGTCGGTTTCATACGCCTCTTTCAAGTCGCGGCCAATCTCTAATGCCCGGTGCAGAGTAATATTCAGTTCGGCCGGTACCATTTTTGCCACGCGATCCACTTTCTGATACGGAAGATCCATCACCCGCCCCACATCGCGGATCGCCCCACGGGCAGCCATAGTACCGAATGTCACGATTTGGGCTACATGGTCTTCCCCGTATTTGTCAACGACATAGCGGATGACTTCTTCTCTACGTTCGTAGCAGAAATCGATGTCGATATCGGGCATGGAAACCCGTTCCGGGTTCAGAAACCGTTCAAAAAGCAAATCATAGGCCAGAGGATCTATATTGGTGATACCTAAGGCATAGGACACAATCGAACCGGCTGCGCTCCCGCGGCCGGGCCCTACGATAATGTCTTTGCTGCGCGCATAGCGGATAAAGTCCCAAACGATGAGAAAATAATCCACATAGCCCATGGATTCGATCGTTTGCAGTTCAAATTCGGCACGGCTTCGTATCGTATCGCTTATTTCGGTATATCTTTCATGAAGCCCCTCTTCCACCAGTCTGCGCAGATAACTGCCGTTGTTCATGCCGTCGGGAGCGGTGAATCCCGGTAGGTGCATCGTGGAAAAGTCCAGGTCCACATGACAGCGACGGGCAATTTTCATTGTGTTTTCCAGCGCTTCAGGCACATCCGGGAAAAGTTCCCGCATTTCTTCTCCGCTTTTCAGATAAAACTGGGTGCCTTCAAACCGCATCCGGTCTGTGTCGGCCAGCTTTTTGCCGGTCTGTATGCATAAAAGGGCATCATGTACCGCAGCATCTTCCTGTTTGACATAGTGCACATCATTGCTCGCTATCAGAGGAATGCCGGTTTCATCCGACAATTGGATCAACAGGCGGTTTACAAGTTTCTGTTCCCGCATCCCGTGATCCTGCAATTCCAGAAAAAAGTTCCCCTCGCCAAACAGGTCCCGGTATTCGAGGGCCAAATCTCTGGCCCGGTCTATATTGCCCGAGAGGAGTTGCGCCTGTACCTCCCCACCCAGACAGGCACTGGTCGCAATAATACCGTCTTTGTATTTGCGCAGGACCGTACGGTCTACTCGNGGCCGGTAATAGAATCCGTGCACATACCCTTCGGATACGATATGCATCAGATTCTTAAAGCCGGTTTCATTTTCTGCGAGCAGCACAAGATGATACTGCCCGCGGTCTTTCGGGTCTTTTTCCCGATAATCGGCAAAGGCAGTATATACTTCACAGCCTAAAATGGGATTAATCCCCCGCTTTTTGGCCTCTTTATAAAACTGAACCACACCGTGCATATTGCCGTGATCGGTAATAGCCAGGGCTTCCATCCCGTGGGCCTTGGCCTCATCCAGTAGCCGGTCGAGCGGGCTGTAACCGTCCAACAGGCTGTATACGGTATGCACATGTAGATGGGTAAATTCCTGCATGAAGCTTCCTTTCGTTCTGCTATGTAATTCATACCCAGCTCTTTGGTATAATCAGTAGGAGGTGATAAGCAATGCGTAAAGTTGTTGTAACCAATAATCCCATGGTACGTGATCAATACGAGAAAATGCTGGATGTCGATTTTGTGGCATCCTATGGATATTTAGATGTGCTGGACCGGGTTCGTCGTCTTGTGCACCGCGGTTGGATTGTCGCTACCCATCCGTTATCCGGCAGTATCAAACCCAATGAGACGCCCTATAAGTCAATCATCATGCAGCCGATGCAAGAAGGCAGTCCGTTGGACTATCAGTCACTGAACCTGATTGAAGAAGCGATTCAAACGTATCAGAAGTTTCATCATGCGAAGAAATTGCCCCAATGGAAAGAAACCGTATTGGAGGAATTTCAGATTATCGACAAATCGCTGATCGATTCCGCGCTGCCCAGCATGGGATTGAACTATCGGTCCTGACCGGTCGGTTCGTCCGCCATCTGCATCAGCTTCCGAAAACGGTGATTCACTGTTGATTTACTAACCGGCGGGTCCAACATTTCCCCCAGTTCTTTCAGACTGGCCGACGGATTCTTGAGCCGTAAATACG
>JGI24712J26585_10000313_pt1 | contig 41853 bp, 36 predicted proteins | sample BioPla3DNA2_FD_26585 | JGI IMG/M metagenome (IMG submission 26585)
TCAAAAAAATATCTTTAATAAAAAACCAGTCACTTCAAGCATTCATGCCTGATTGTGACTGGTCTCTTTTTGCCCCGCTTGAAGCTGTTCATTCAAGTTTTTCTTCAATCCCTAAGAGAACGCTTCTTTAGGGTGGCTTTTATTATGCTTCTATTTATTTTTATTTTCCGCAGCATTTTTTATACTTTAATCCGCTGCCGCAAGGACAGGGTTCATTGCGTCCTACTTTTTTCGGCTTTACAACAATTTTGGATTGATTGTATTCTTTCTTAATTTCTTTTCTTCTTTCCTCGGTCAAAATATTGTCCCATGCTGGAATGGTATAGAGCCATTCTGCTTGTGCATCAAGCATATTCCAATATAATTTTTCATAGTCGATATTCAGCGTTACCAGGGTATCTTCATTTAATTCTTCGAGATTGATTTCTTCCGTTAAGCTGGTATTAATACCATCTATAAAACCTGCGAATTCAGCATTGGACATACCGAATTTTTGAGCCAATTCACTGCAGGTTCCACTAACTGTTTGAGTATGATTTGCTAAAATTTGCTCGTATACTGCTTTTTCTTTTTGAAGATATTCTTGAATAAATTTGTTATACTCTTCTTTCGTACCTCGAGATTCAATTAAATTTTCCCATTGTTGATACAAACTCATTTGTCTTACTCCTTTTCTTCTAAAACTTTCAGTCTATTTTTCTTTAATATAGGCTGACACAATCTCACCATAGTATAACACATGATAATCATGATTGGAATAATATTTTTCATCAATTGTTGTATCTAATAATGCCGGCTCCATTGTCTGCTTATATACGATCTTACATTCATAAAAAAGATCACATTCTCCAATAACAGGTGTTTCAACCATGTTTCCCTTGATCGCAGAAAGCCCGCATTCTTTAAACTTATCAACATCTCTTCCCGACTTTGTTCCACAGTAGCCTAGTTCTTTTTTAAGCTGACCCTTAAGCGGAATACTAAGAGTAAATTCATTACTTTGATTGATTAAATGATATGTATGTCTCGAATAACGTACTGCTACAGTAATGATAGGTTTATTCCAAATTACCCCTATATTACCCCATCCAATGGTCATGGTATTGATGCTTTCACCATCTTTTACAGTTAGAAATGCTCCTTTGGGTAACTGTTCCATAAATTCTCTAGTATATTCATTATAATGGATATCTTTAAACATAGTATACCCTCCTGAAATTTTAATAATCTTTTACATAACATTAATATAGCATATTCAAAGCCTTGACGCAAAATACTACCCTATGTATAACTCTAAAAAATTTATTTTTGTCCCAGCATATAGTCAATAAATTGCTGTGCCGTTCTCCCTGAGCGTCCATTATGCCACATTTCCCATTGCAGGGCTTTTCGCTGCAGTTCCTCCTTAGGAAGATCTATACCATGCTTTTTCGCTAAGCCTTCTACAATTTCCAAATATTCTTTTTGATTTGGCGATGTGTAGGTTATACTGATTCCAAATCGATCTGCCAAAGAGATTTTTTCTTGAATGGAATCTGAAATATGTACTTCTCCATCAGCATTTTGCCTGTCACTCCATGTTTCTTTTATGAGATGTCTTCTGTTGGAGGTCGCATAGATTAATACATTATCGGGCTTTTTCTCTATACCTCCTTCTATGGCTGCTTTCATATGTTTATAATCGGTCTCAAATTCTTCAAAAGACAAGTCATCCATAAAGATGATAAAATATCTGTTTCGATTCTTTATAAGAGATATGATTTTATTGAAATCAATCAGCTGATGCTTTGGCACTTCTATTAATCTAAGTCCTCTATGGGCATATTCATTTAAAAGCGCCTTCACTGAGGAGGATTTTCCAGTTCCTCGATCTCCAAATAATAAAATATTATTTGCCTTTTTCCCCTGTAAAAATGCCTCGGTGTTTTCAATCAAGGTCTTCTTTTGTTCTTCATAACCGATTAAATCTGCCAGTCTTACGGAATCGGGGTTTTCTATTCCTTTTAATCCCTTATCCCATCTAAACGCTTTATATTTTCCCATTATTCCGCAGCCATTCTTGTAATAATAGTCAGAAAGTTTTAGAATCGTTTCATCTATGTTAATAGTTTTCTTTTCTATGGTCGTGCTTAGAAAACTTAAAGGCTCTATTCCGATTTTGGAAGCAATTGCATCCCAGTCTAAACATGAAAATTCATTTAAAACAACCAAATCTCTTTTTAATGCTTCCTTGACATTTGAATCTATGTTGTTGGTATCTTTTTCGCAGGAAAGACTAAAAATATTTTCATCCTGAAGGATGAGATGGTCAATGTAATTTTTCCATAAAGAGCTTCTTATATTTTTTTCGAACCCAAATTTAAGCAAAGAAGCTGTTATTTCCGAATACTGATTCTGTAATGAAGAAAGATCTTGTTTATTGAATTCATTTAATGCTTTTAGCAAATTTTGAACCCCTTGTACCAAATTATCTTCTAATAAATTTCTATATATAAGTAATCTGTGTAACAAACTCATTGCCCCCCATTTTTTAAAAAGCTGCCTATAGCCTTCAGGTATAAAACCTGAAAGCTATAATAGGCAGCTTAAGAGATCTTAATGTATTTGAACCATCTTGATAAAACAAAAATCATAATGGAATGAAGCGGTATCATCACAAATCCCGCTAATATTCTCCCTGGTAAAAAGGCTAAAAATCCTTTTTCATAGGTTACTGCTAGCCAAAGGGTATTTAAACCTAAAGATATTATAAAGTATCCAACTGTAACGATAAATAATATCTTATCAAAGGAATATAAACTATCTTTAGATTTTATAATTCTGCTTAATACAACAGGAATCATAATGAATGCCAGGGCAATAGCTCCATAAAGCATCATAAGCACCTTAGACAATTCTACTTCCTGTGATAAAAAGACAAACAAAATACCAATCGCTAAAAGAATGCTAAAAATTATGTTCGCAATATGGAAATTGAACTTGATATTTTTAGTACGAATCAACCAGTAAATAAGTCCCGGAATCAATCCTCTTAAAACAGCACTGATCGTAAATCCGGGAATATAAGGTCCTCCCATAGGATTAAGAATAAAGCCTAATAGATCGCTTACTCCTCCCGTTAAGCCTCCAGCAATGGGTCCGAAGAGCATTCCTGAAATGATTACAGGTATATCCCCAAAACCAATGCGAAGAGCCGGAAGTCCTGCCAGGGGAATCATATACGAAAAAAGTCTTGTGAGTACGATACTGATTGAGGCTAATAATCCACATGCGACCAAAACTCTTGTATTAAATCCTTTTTTTGTGTTCATCATTATCCCTCCCTTCCTTAGTATGATGACATTTCCACTCACCACACTAAAGAAAGAAGCTCTTTAATGTACAGCGGAAGCGATAAAGTACCGCAGCTAAGTAGCTTTCGTTTAAGGGCAACTTCCCATCCCTTAACACTTAACGCACTTTACCTACTCTGTCATTTTACATGACATTCTATAACATTCTTCAACCTTTCGCAAGGGTTTTTTAGATAAATTTCGTTAAACCCATTGACTTTATAACAAAAATATGTATATAATAAACCGTTTCATTTGTTTAGCAACTCTAAACAAAAAGTTTAGTTAACCAAAACAAGAATAGGGTGCTTTTATGAATATAGGTGAAAAAATTAAATTATTAAGAGTCACCAATGGTCTCACACAAGAAGAACTGGCAAATCGGTGTGAGTTAACCAAAGGATTCATTTCTCAACTGGAAAGGGATCTTACATCCCCTTCAATTGCGACATTAGTAGATATTCTGGAATGTTTAGGAACCAATTTAAAAGATTTCTTTAATGAACGCATTGAGGAAAAAATAGTTTTTGAGAAGGAAGACACTTTTATTCAAGAAGATATAGAAAACAAAAATGAAATTCATTGGATTGTGCCTAATGCTCAAAAAAATATTATGGAACCGATTATGATTGTTTTAGAGCCAGGAGGTCAATCCAGTCCTCAAACGCCCCATGAGGGAGAAGAATTTGGATATGTATTATCGGGAACTATTTTTGTGCATATCGGAAATAAAAAATATAAAGCTAAAAAAGGAGAAACTTTTTATTTCAAGCCTTCTATGACCCATTATATATCTAATGGCGGTACGACAAAGGCAAAAGTGCTATGGATCTGTACCCCACCAAGCTTCTAATTATTTATATCGAAGGAGGAACTGGAAATGTCAGAAAATATTATTGAACTCGTAGATATCTCAAAAACTTATGATTCTACGGAAGTTCTGAAAAATATAAACCTTTACATCAGAAAAAATGAGTTTTTAACGTTGCTAGGTCCAAGTGGATGCGGTAAAACGACGACCTTAAGACTAATTGGAGGTTTTGAATTTCCTACAAAAGGTAATATTTTGTTTGAAGGAAAAAATATTAATTCCCTTCCTCCTTATAAGCGAAGAGTAAATACGGTATTTCAAAAATACGCACTTTTTTCTCATATGACTGTAGAAGAAAACATAGCTTTTGGATTAAAAATTAAAAAGCTTGACCCTAAAGTGATAAAAGAAAAAGTTCGCAATATCTTAAATTTGGTGAACTTGGCAGGTTATGAAAATAGATCCATAGACTCTTTAAGCGGTGGTCAACAACAAAGAATTGCCATCGCCAGAGCTCTTGTCAATGAACCCGATGTACTTTTACTTGACGAACCTCTTGGGGCACTGGACTTAAAGTTAAGACAGGATATGCAGGTTGAACTTAAGAGAATGCAAAAACAGCTGGGCATCACATTCATATATGTAACCCATGACCAGGAAGAAGCTTTAACCATGTCAGACACCATTGTGGTTATGAAAGACGGAGTAATTCAGCAAATTGGCACCCCTGAAGATATATATAATGAGCCTAAAAACGCTTTTGTTGCGGACTTTATAGGTGAAAGCAATATTATCCCCGGTGTCATGAAAAAAGATTACCTCGTTGAATTTGCCAATACGACTTTCGAATGTGTTGATAAAGGCTTCGGCTCTAATCAACCGGTGGATGTAGTCATCAGGCCGGAAGATATCGAAGTAACAGAAGGAAACACCGGAATGCTTCAAGGTGTAGTTGAATCTGTGACTTTTAAGGGTGTTCATTATGAAATGATGATCAAAACGGATACATTTAACTGGATGGTTCATAGTACTTCTATGCATCCTCCTAAGTCCCAAGTAGGACTTACAATATTGCCTTATAACATCCACATTATGAAAAAGGCGGTGAACTAATGAAAAAGAAATGGATTTCTTATTCATATGTTCTGTGGATGACCATTTTTATTGTTGTTCCATTAATTCTTGTACTGTTTTTTAGTCTCATTACTTCTACCAACGATGGCTTTTCATTCACACTGGAACATTACCGTCGTTTTATGGATTTTAAAGAACCTTATATTAAAGTATTATGGCGCTCTGTTTGGCTTGCTGGAATCAGCACGATTATCTGCCTTGTATTAGGGTATCCAGTGGCTATGATTCTTGCCAGCAAAAAAATGAGCAAGAAGAGTTTTTTGATGTTTCTATTTGTTCTACCCATGTGGATGAACTTTTTGCTTAGAACTTACGCTTGGATGACTTTATTAGAAAAAAACGGATTTATCAATATGATCCTATCCTTTTTCAATATTGCTCCACTTCAGCTGCTTTATAATGAAGGGGCTGTTGTTCTGGGTATGGTATATAATTTTCTGCCTTTTATGGTGCTTCCAATTTATTCGGTTATGAGAAAAATTGACCATAGTGTTATTGAAGCTGCAGAAGATTTAGGAGCAAATCAATTTACTGTATTTAGAAAGATCATTTTTCCTCTGAGTTTGCCTGGGGTTTTTTCAGGGATCTCCATGGTGTTTATGCCTGCTGTAACAACCTTTGTAATCTCAAGGCTTCTTGGAGGGGGACAATTTATGCTTATTGGAAACCTGATTGAACGACAATTTCTTTTAGCAGGAGATTGGAATTTTGGCTCTGCAGTATCCATTGTAATGATGCTTATTATTCTCATCAGCATGGGATTCATGTCAAAATACGATAAAGAACATGAGGGGGGCGGACTATGGTAAAAGACATTTTTAATCGTATCTATTTGTTTTTAATATTTGTATTTTTGTATGCCCCTATTGCAGTACTCATTATTTTCTCATTCAATAATTCAAAATCCAGAGCCAATTGGGACGGATTTACATTAAAATGGTATTTGCAATTGTTCCATGATCCAGATATTAAAAAAGCTCTATATTACACAATCGTTATTGCTATAATATCTTCTATTGTTTCAACCCTCATCGGTACGGCAGCGGCAATCGGTATACACAACATGACAAAATGGAAAAAAACTTTGGTGATGAATATTACCTATCTGCCAATCCTTAATCCGGATATTGTAACCGGTATATCCCTTATGATTTTATTTATATTTGTAAGACTAAGATTAGGGTTTTTTTCAATGCTTTTATCACATATTGCATTTAATATACCTTATGTGATTTTATCCGTAATGCCAAAACTAAAACAGCTGAATAAGCATTTGTACGAAGCTGCTCTGGATTTGGGAGCTTCTCCATCATATGCTTTTTTCAAAGTAATTCTTCCCGAAATCATGCCGGGAATTATTACAGGGGCTTTACTCGCTTTCACATTATCCCTGGATGATTTTGTAATTAGCTTTTTTACCGCCGGTTCAGGGGTAACAAACTTATCGATCACCATTTATTCTATGGCAAGAAGAGGGGTAAATCCAACCATCAATGCATTATCTACTTTAATGTTTCTTTGTGTTTTGATTTTACTCTTCATTGTTAATAAAAGGACATCAAAAGATATTAAGGAGGAAAAAAATTAATGAAAAAACTGAATTTTGCTGTTTTCTTGTTAATCGTTTTGACTGCTATAGGACTTTCTGGCTGTGGCCAACAAAATAAGACCGTACTCAATGTATACAATTGGGGCGATTATATTGATGAAAGTGTACTAAAAGATTTTGAAGAAAAATACGACATCAAAGTCAATTATGATACTTATGCTACTAACGAAGATATGTATGTTAAGATAAAATCCGGAGGAAGTGATTATGATGTTATAATTCCTTCAGATTATATGATAGAAAAGATGATTAATGAAAATCTGCTTCAAAAAATCGATTTTAACAATATTCCTAACTATGAATTAATCGATGACCAATTTAAAAACCTCGATTACGATCCAAATAATGAATATTCTGTTCCTTATATGTGGGGAACCGTAGGTATCCTTTATAACAAAACTATGGTAGACGATCCAGTGGATAGTTGGGATATTTTATGGAATGAAAAATATTCTGGTCAAATATTTATGCTGGATAGTCAAAGAGAATCCATAGGTGTTGCTTTGCAAAAATTAGGCTACTCCTTAAATACAAGGGATACGAATGAATTAGCACAGGCAAAACAGGCATTAATCGAGCAAAAACCTCTTGTTCTGGCTTATGTTGGTGATGAAGTTAAAGATAAAATGATTGGCGGAGAAGCAGCACTTGCTGTTGTTTGGTCCGGGGATGCAATTTATTGTAAAAAAGAAAATCCTGATTTAGAGTATGTAATTCCTAAAGAAGGTTCTAATTTTTGGTTTGACGCTATGGCTATTCCTGTAACCGCTAAAAACAAGGAAGCAGCAGAAAAATTCATAAATTATATGTGTGAAACAGAGGTTGCTTTTAAGAATACGGATTATATCGGGTATTCCACTCCTCATATTGGAGCAAAAGAAATGCTTGACGAAGATTTAAAAAATGACAGAGCTGCATATCCTCTCCCGGAAGATATTGCAAACTGCGAAATCTATAAAGATTTAGGGGATTTTGTTTCTGAGTTTGATAAAGCATGGACTGAAATCATGGCTCAATAAAGAATAGGATATGATACTTCCAACGTAGAGAATCTAATGTATTAAAAATTAGATGATCTGCTTGGAAGTATTTTTTTATTACATAGGAAATTCCACCGAGTTTCCTATGTAATAAAAAATATGTATTTTAATTCCAAGTACCTTTTTCGACTTTCAAATCATATACTGTTAATGGAAATTAATAGCAAAGAGAGGGAATGCAATGTTTAGACGATATCCCGCCACAATGATGCGCCAATCAACCGGCAGGCTTGTTGTAGATGTTTTTACAAGAAGTCAGAACAAACCCCTTTCCCCTGTCCCCGGTGCAACCGTTGTTGTCCGTGAAAGATCGAATGGCACCAGGCAAAGACAGCCTGTAGAAGTACTTAAAACTAACGAATCCGGAAAAACAGAAACGATATCTCTCAGTACCCCTCCGGTGGAACTCACTCAGGAACCACCTCAACAACAGCCTTATGCAACTTATGATATTGAAATACAAGCTCCCGGCTATACCACATTGTTAATAGAAGGCACTCAAATTTTTGCCGATACCACTGCAATTCAAAATGTAACTTTAGAGCCGGCAGGAGAAATGGAAAGACAGTTGAATGAAATTTTTATCCAGCCTCATACCCTATGGGGATCTTATCCGCCTAAAATACCGGAAGCTGAAATTAAACCAGAGCCGCCCCCAACAGGCTTTATTGTATTGGATGAACCCGTTATCCCCCAATATGTTATTGTACATGACGGTGTTCCTGATGATCCTACCGCACCTAATTATTATATAGGCTTTAAAGATTATATAAAAAACGTAGCTTCCAGTGAAATTTTTCCTACATGGCCTGAAAATACAATTCGATCCAATGTTCTTGCTATTTTATCTTTCACTCTTAACCGCATATTTACGGAATGGTACAGGGGAAAAGGAAAAGATTTTACAATTACTTCTTCTACTGCCTATGATCATGCATTCTTCTATGGCAGAAACATCTATGATTCAGTATCAGAAATTGTAGATGAATTATTTGTAAATTATATTAAGCGTCCCAGCTACCGACAACCTCTTTTAACGCAGTACTGCGACGGCGTTAAAGTAGAATGCCCTAACTGGATGACTCAATGGGGATCTAAAAATTTAGGAGATCAAGGCTTGGATGCTATAAGCATTCTTAGAAGTTTTTACGGTCAAAACATATACCTTGATACAGCAGTCAGAGTATCCGGCATTCCATCTTCTTTCCCGGGATATAATCTCACAATAGGTTCCAGCGGTGCTCCTGTCAGAACCATACAAGAACAGTTAAACGCTATCTCAAATAGTTTCCCGGCAATTCCTAAAGTAAGAGTTGACGGAAACTATGGTCAGCAAACTGCCGATGCCGTTAAAAAATTCCAGGAAGTATTTAATATGCCCGTTAATGGCATCGTAGATTATCCTACATGGTACAGAATATCAGATATATATGTTGGTGTTACGAGATTGGCTGAATTGGTATAAAAAATCCTCCCCGGAGGATTTTTTATTATGTGACTTAAATCATATAAAAAGGTCATACTATACCCTATAATACAGATATAAAGAGATTTGATTTAAAATGAATTACTCAAGGAGGAAATGTAATGGATGCAATTACACTTTTAATGGAAGAACATAAACATATTAAAAGAGCGTTAACCTGTATCAGAAAACTATGTATAGCCATTTTGAATGGTCAGCCAGTAGATACTGATCTTTTCTATCAGATCATCGATTTTGTTAGAAATTATGCGGATAAGCATCACCACAGCAAAGAGGAAACCGTACTGTTTAAGAAAATGTCTGAAGAATTGGGCGAGAGAATTGCCAATGGTCCCATTTATGGAATGCTGGCAGAACATGATCTTGGAAGATTGTTTATGATGAATTTAGAAAATGCTCTTAAGGAAATTGAAAAAGGAAATCTGGATGCCAGAGTGGATGTTATCGCCAACGCCATCGCTTATACAGATTTGCTTCACAGACATATTCATAAAGAAGACACTGCAATATATACCTTTGCAGCAAAACAGCTTTCTAATGAAGCAATGTCTGAAGTAGAAGAAAAATGCGGCGAAGCTGAAAAAGAGGCAACAGAAAAGAATGTCCAAAATAAGTATCTTGAATTTTTAGATCACTTAGAAGAAATTACAGCAAACTTATAAAATCTATGTAGATATTTTTGTACTACATATCATTTGATTCAAAATAGTAATTCGCAAGATAGCGTGCGAAAAACGCACTTGTGAATTTGGAAAGTTGTCCCTTGAAAGCAAGACAAACTTTCTTATTTCAAAATAACAATGGAGCGACTCCCCCTTCGCTCCATTGTTATTTTATTATAACTTTTATTTTATTACATAGGGCATTCCTCTGAATTTTCTATGGGATAAAAAGCCCTCAGGGCAGAATGCACACATGCGTATATTGTATTTTGTCCGATTTTGCCTGCCGTGTTAGGCGTGAAAGTTTTGCAATCGAAACTCTTTCTTATATTGTGCTGTATAATCCTTTTTCAAATAAACTTTTTACCTCGTTCATATCGTTAGTGACTCCTAAAATAAGCATGAGCTTTATTCTTGCCTTTTGTCCCGACATATTATCTCCAAGGATCACACCCATGTCTCTTAGCTCTTTTCCTCCTCCGGGATAACCGTATGAATCCAATACTCTGCCTTTCGGACATCTGGAAACCAAAACCACTGGAATATTCTTAGAAATAGCATATTGTATGCCTTCTACCATTTGAGGAGGTACATTGCCCCGTCCCATGCCTTCAAGAACAATTCCTTTCATTCCTGAATCAACGCTATATTTTATAAAGGATGAGTCCATTCCAACTCCTGCTTTTATAAGTGCAATCCTGGTTTCAATGGTATCGGTCATAATATGTTGTCTCGCTTTTCTGTTTCTATAATAAATCACCCTGTCCTGATCCACTATGCCTAAGGGACCAAAGTCCATACTTTGAAAGGTATCTAATGCCAAGGTATGGGTTTTTGTGATCTCATCCGCTGAATTTACTTGGTTATTCATGACAACCAATACCCCTTTATTCATGGACTCACTGGAGCACACCGTACAAATGGAAGCCGCCAAATTAGCTGGTCCATCATATCCAAGCTCAGAGCTGTTTCGCATTGCACCGGTGATGACCACAGGTTTTTTCTCATGCAAAATCAAGTCCAAAAAATAAGCAGTTTCTTCTAAACTGTCTGTACCGTGGGTAATGATAACGCCTGCAATATCAGGACGATCTATAAAATCTTTCGTAATCTTTGATAACTCCAGCATCATTTCCGGGGTGATATGGGGTCCCGGATAATTCCCATAAACCAATGGCTCAATATAAGCCATTTTTTCAATACCAGTAACCTTTGCCAGGATTTCTTCACCGGATAGAGCAGGAATGGCTGCCTTTAATCTCTCATCCGCTTTCATTGATATTGTTCCACCAGTAAAAATTACAGCTACTTTTTTCAAGTTCTCACCTCATCGCAAATACTATAGAATTTTATCATTTTATGTTTGATTTTATCATACTTCTTTAGATAAGAATATATCAAGTAAAAAATTTAAGTTTTTTGCTGTGGAGAATTGGTATGATTTACATTTTACTGTTTTATGATATAATAATATTTGAAAATAATTATTCAAAGGAGGAAGTACGATGAAGTCACTAAAGGGAACAAAAACAGCTGAAAATCTACTCAAATCTTTTGCAGGTGAGTCTCAAGCAAGAAACCGTTATACATATTATGCATCCATCGCAAAAAAAGAAGGGTATGTACAAATTTCAAACATATTTACTGAGACTGCCGATAACGAAAAAGAACATGCAAAAAGATTTTTCAAATTTTTAAGTGCTGATCCTGAATTAAATGGAACCGCTCTTCAAATTACTGCAGATTATCCTATTGCTTTAGGAAACACCTTAGAAAACCTTAAATCTGCTGCAGCTGGAGAAAACGAAGAATGGACCGATCTTTATCCTGCTTTTGCAAATGTAGCTGATGAAGAAGGCTTCCCAGAAATAGCTGCTGTATATAGAAAAATCGCAGATGCTGAAAAAAGACATGAAACCAGATTTGGCAAATTAGCTGCGAATATTGAAAACGGTACTGTATTCAAGAAAGATGAAGTGGTTTTATGGAAATGTAATAACTGCGGATATATCCATGAAGGAATGGAAGCTCCAAAACTTTGCCCAGCTTGTGCTCATCCTCAAGCTCACTTTGAAGTATTTGTTGAAACGTATTAAATTTACAACGACAAAAAATAGGAACATTTAAAATAATACCTCCAAAGTAGATAATCTAATTCATTCAAAATTAGACGATCTATTTGGAGGTGTTTTTTTAGAATAAAATCTATACTATACATATTGTCCGAAATTTTTACTTAAAAAGTTCTCATCCGACTTTTGTTTAAAATAGGTTGGATATTTTTCAACAATATAATCTGTTTGAGATACAATTCGGGTAAAATGCTGGTGTGTTGATTGAAGTATCATATCAACATTTTTCTCTTTTATATACTGTATAATCTGCCTATGTTGCCTTATTACCTCTTCTGAAGTTTCTAGATCCCACAATGTAATGAGTCGTAATCTTCTATAATGGCCGGAAATACTCTCAATTAAATTCCATGACATATCTCTTTCAGCAGTCTTAAAAAAGATCGAATGAAACGCATCATCATAATCTAAAAAAGAAGTATAATCTTGATTCTTTAAACTTGTTATTTGCATTTCAATTAGATTTTCTAATTGAATAATAGAATACTCATTATACTGTTTCATGAATAATAAAATTGCTTTTTCTTCCAGACTGCTTCTAATAAATTGCTCTTCTTCAACTCTTTTTAAATCTATTTTAGATACATAAGTACCTCTTTGAGCAAGAATATCAACTAATCCTTCTTTACTCAATTTTATAATGCTGTCACGAACAGGGGAACGGCTTACTTCCAGCTTCTGAGCTATCTCCTTAATAACCAGGGGTTCTCCAGGCTTTAAATTCAGTTCAATAATTTGTTTTCTCAAGCCAAAATAGATGCTGTCTCCTATATTCGAAATGGGATTCATTGTTAAATGCATTCTGCCCCACCTTTCTCCATTATTAGTAATATTCTAATATACTATTTCAATGAATTCAATGAATTCTTATAGAAAAAGCACATTATATCCAAAAAAAATATATAGTGTGCTTTTTGCTATTTTATATACATTTAATTTCCATATACCAAATTTGGTAATAATAAAATTAAGTCAGGGAAAAATGCTATAATCAAGACAACTGCTAAAATTGCAATATAAAATGGTATAGCTTCTTTTACTGTTTCTTCAGGAGTACATCCCATTATATCAGAAACTGTATATAAAGCAATTCCAACTGGCGGTGTCATAATACCTCCTGTTACAACAGTCATCATAAGTATCCCAAAGTGAACTGGATCTACTCCAACGCTGGTTACAATCGGTAATAAAATAGGTGTTAGCAACAAAGCACATACAGTTGTTTCAACAAACATTCCTGCAATAATTAGGAATACAATAATAAGAAGAAGCATAATGGTTTTACTTGATGTAATACCAATTAATAAGGATGCCAAAGTTTGAGGAACACTGTCATAAACAATTCCGTATCCAAAGATACCGGAAATTGCAACAATTAACATGATAACTCCGATATCCCTTACACTTTCTTTCAATGTTTGAATAAATGTTTTTAAGGTAAGCTCTTTGTGTATAAATGCCCCAACGATGATTGCATAAAAAGCTGCAAAAGCTCCTGCTTCTGATGGAGTCATTAACCCCATACGAATTCCCACAATTAAAATAACAGGGAATAAAAGCGCCCAGATACAATCCACAAAAGCTTTAACTATTTCACCAAGTGAAGCTCTTTCTTGTCTTTCTGGCATGTAATTTCTTTTCTTTGCACTTATATCTACTGCAATCATTAACGCTATTGCCATTATAAAACCAGGTACAATTCCTGCAACAAATAATCGTCCAATTGAAACTTCTCCAACGGATCCATAAATGATTAGACCCATACTAGGAGGTATTGTAGCAGTAATTAAAGAAGATAAGCCATTAATCGCTGCTCCCCAACCTTTGGAATATCCTCTTTTCACCATGTCAGGACCAAGAATTCTGGATTCCATAGCTGCATCGGCATTCGCACTACCGGATACTCCACCCATTAAGGTACTCATCACAACACTTACTTGTCCAATATGTCCATGCATATGACCAACTAAAACATTTGACAGCTTAATCATTCTTGATGTAATACCCGTATGATTCATCAGATTACCTGCAAAGATAAATAGTGGTATTGCCAAAAGAGTAAATGATTGAGTTCCTGATACTACCTTCTGAACTACAATAGAATAAGGTACGTCATTAGTAAAAAAGAAAGTTGCTCCTGATATTCCTATGGCAAATGCTACAGGCATACCGAGAATTAATAAAGCAAAGAATACTATAACAACTGTTAACATAGATCTTTACCTCCTTCGGCGGCATATGTTCCATCTTCTGACTTAAACATTTTAACTAAATTCACCACGGATGTAATGGTTAGTAAGATACTTCCTACTGGAACACTGGCAGTTGCCCAGGAATAACTTAAATTCATATTAGAAAACTTTCTGTCGATACTGTTAATACACAACGGAATTCCATAAACAATTAATGAAATTAGAAAAACGATTATAACAATTTGCCATATAATCTGTAAGTACTTTCTTGCTTTAACAGGTAACTTTTGAAGTAACATATCAACTTTAATTAAACTCTTTTCACGCATCGACAAATCTACGCCGAAGAAAATAGACCAGGCAAATAAGAGTTGTGCAATATCACTAGACCAGTTTAACGGATGTCCTGCAGTTCTAAATAGAGCTGATGCAAATACCAGTGTTACAACTGATATGAGCAATAAACAAGCTAAAAATTCCTCTACTTTAGAAAAGTAGTAATAAGCTTTTTTCATGATGCTCCTCCTTATTTAACGATTTCTAACCAATCACAGAATCTTTTCTAAAATTACCTCTGACAAAATTAGATTTCTGTCAGAGGTCCCATTTAAAAATTGTTTTACAAACAATAATTATTTTCCAATCTCTTCATAAATTTTTTGTCTTAACTCAACATAGCCAAGATCTTCATACGCTTTTTCTGCTGCTTTTTTGAATGCTTCTATATCAATTTCATCTGCTTCTATAATTGTCATACCATTCTTAGCCATGTCAGCTTCATATTCTGTTGCCTTTTCCATAACTGCTTTAGATGCTTCTGCCGCAGCCTTTGCACATTCTTCCTTTAAAATTGTTTGATATTCTTCTGGAAGTGTACTAAACCATTTCTCTCCGACAATAATACCATTCATCAATTGAATATGACTTGTTTTACTCATATACTTTAAAACTTCATAAAGTCTTGCAGGATAAGAAGCAGATGTTTGACCTTCTGCACCATCGATTACTTTGGTTTGAACACCATTATATACATCATTCCAGCCAAGAGCTGCAGGCGTTGCACCTAAAGCACCAATTGATTTTGACCAAACATCAGCTCCAGGAGTTCTAATCAACATATTTGTTAAGTCTGCAGGAGATTTAATAGGTTTGTTTGTCAAGAAATGACGTGGTCCATCATACCAACCAAAATTCAAAACTTCAATTCCATGTTGAGAAGATAACTCTTCTACCCATCCATTAAAGGTATCGGATTCTGTAATTTTAACCATTTCTTCATAGTTGTCACCAATATAAGCTGCATTGATGATGCCAATTTCAGATACATAGTTAGCCATACGACCACCATCAGTTAATACGGCAACATTAACACCTTCCAAAGCTTGTTCAATAACATCTTCATCGCTACCTAATGCCGCACTTGGATAAACTTCAATTATTAATTTACCATCTGTTCTCTCTTTAACTGCTTCAGCCCATGCTTTAAATCCTTCTACAAAAGGGCTTCCTTCATTGAGCTGTGTAGACATCTTCAGAGTGTAAACCTTTTTATTAGAAGAATCCCCAGCTGAACTTCCTGAATTACAACCTGCCAATACTGATACTGACATCATTGCAATTAATAAAATTGATAAAAACTTTTTCATAAACTTTTCCTCCCCTTTAAACAAATATGTGGTATTAGTTATGCTAGTTAATATGAATCTTGTGTTTTAAGCATATCAGTTTAATAAAAATGTGTCAACTAGTATATTAGTATTCTTGTATTTTTTGTTTATTTCTTATAATTTTATTGCTTAGTTTATGTAAGATGTGCATAGAATATTGGTTTTTTATTCGTTTTAATAACATATTGACATATGAATATTTGTAGACTAATATATTAGTATGCTAGTTTGATATGTTCTTATGTGTAAAATATAAATAGGAGGAAACTTTTATGAAAATGATCCTACGCTGGTTTCCAGGGGGAAACGATAGTGTCACTCTGGAGCAAATCAGGCAAATACCTGGCGTATCTGGTGTGGCCGCTTGTCTGATTGATATTCCCGTTGGGGATGTCTGGCCTTTAGAGCGATTGGAAGCTATGAAAAAGGAAATTAATGATGCTGGTTTAGAAGTAGAAGTAATTGAAAGCGTTAACATTCATGAAGATATAAAAAAAGGATTGCCTACCAGAGATCAATATATTGAAAATTATATAAAAACCCTCGAAAACTTGTCCAAAATAGGCATCAAATGTCTTTGCTATAACTTTATGCCCGTACTTGACTGGGCACGAAGTGAATTAGCTTTACCCTTAGAGGATGGTTCTTATGCAATGGCATATCGCCATGAAAAAGTTTTAGAAATGAATCCTAATAATATGGCTGATGTAATGCAAAGTCAATCTTTAGGTTATGCTCTTCCCGGCTGGGAACCTGAACGTCTTAGTGTTATGCAGAAAGATATTGAGTTCTATCAATCGATGTCTACAGAAACCTACTGGGAAAATATGAAATACTTTTTAGATGCGGTTATTCCTTATGCAGAAAAATTTGACATCAAAATGGCTATTCATCCGGATGATCCACCATGGCCACTTTATGGATTACCAAAAGTAATATCTACTGCTGAAAATATTAGAAAGTTTTTATCTTTAAATGATAGCCCATATAATGGCCTGACTTTATGTACTGGTTCTCTTGGAGCTAACTTAAATAATGATATCCCTGCAATCTGTCGTGAATTTTCTTCTCAGGGCAGAGTCCATTTTGCTCATATTCGTAATATTAAACATATCTCTGAAAAAGATTTTAATGAAACAGCTCATTTAAGCGAATGTGGGGATTTAGATTTATTTGAAATTACAAAAGCATTTCATGATACTGATTTTAATGGATATATCCGACCAGATCATGGAAGAATGATATGGGGAGAGAAAGCAAGACCCGGATATGGATTATATGACAGAGCATTAGGTGCAAACTATATTTTAGGTCTTTGGGAAGCTATCACTAAAATGAAGGAAGGTAAATAGCATGAAACTGTCTATCGAAAGTATAAAAAGCGAGAAAGCTTCATGGAAATTAGCTGATGTAACTCTTCCTGCTTTTGATCTTGAAGCTCTAATTTCTAATACCAAAGCAAATCCTACCTGGGTCCACTTTGGCGCAGGCAATATTTTCAGAGGCTTTATTGCTAAATTACAACATGACTTGCTTTGCTCCGGCAAAGTTGACACGGGAATTGTAGCTGTAGATACTTTTGACTATGATATTATTGATAAAATTTATAAAGACTATGACAACTTAACTCTATTAGTACTAATGAAAGCTGATGGTACTTTAGAAAAAAGTATTGTTGCTTCTGTTACAGAATCCTTAAAAGGAGACTGTAAAGATACTTCCTCTATGAATCGTTTAAAAGAAATTTTTTGTAACCCTAAACTTCAAATGGCTAGCTTTACTATTACAGAAAAAGGTTATGCCCTAACAAGTATTGACGGCAACTATTTTCCTGTAGTTGAAGAAGATATTGCAAATGGTCCAAAAAATGCTAAACATGCTATGAGTCTCGTAGCATCTCTTTTATATGAAAGATATCTGTCAACCAAAGCCCCAATTGCTTTAGTAAGTATGGATAATTGTTCCCACAACGGAGATAAACTAAAAGCATCAATAATTACAATCTCTAAAGAATGGCAAAACAAAGGATTTGTAGATGAAGAGTTTATTACTTATTTAGAAGATGATTCGAAGGTTTCTTTTCCGTGGTCAATGATCGATAAAATTACCCCTCGTCCTTCAGAATTCGTTCAAAAGCATCTTGAAGAACGTGGTATTGAAAATATGGCGCCTGTTATAACCTCTAAAAATACTTTCATCGCACCATTTGTAAATGCAGAAGTAAGTCAGTATTTAGTTATAGAAGATAAATTCCCTAATGGTCGCCCTCCTTTAGAATTAGCAGGAGTTTATTTTGCAGACAGAGATACTGTTAATAATACAGAACGTATGAAGGTTACTACATGTTTAAATCCTCTTCACACAGCTTTAGCAGTTTATGGCTGTCTTCTTGGATATACCTCCATTGCTTCTGAAATGAAAGACCCTCAATTAAAGAATTTGGTTGAAAAAATCGGTTATAATGAGGGAATGCCTGTTGTAGTGGATCCTAAGATAATAAATCCAATTGATTTTATTAAAGAAGTTATTAACGAAAGACTTCCAAATCCATTTATTCCAGACGCACCTCAACGAATTGCAACGGATACTTCACAAAAAATTGCCATTCGGTTTGGTGAAACAATTAAGTCTTATGCACTAAGAGAGGACCTAAACCCTGCAGATTTAACTTATATTCCCCTGGCTTTGGCTGGATGGTGCCGTTATCTTATGGCTATTGATGATGAAGGCAATCCAATGGAACTTAGCAGTGACCCTATGCTCCCAGAATTAACCTCCGCACTAAAAGGCATAGAATTTGGAGATCCTTCCAGTTACAAAGGAGAATTAAAAACAATATTAAGCAATCCAGTGTTATTTGGTATAAATCTATACGAAGTTGGATTAGGAGATAAGGTCGAAAACTTATTCTTAGAATTAATCTCTGGCAAAGGTGCTGTGCGCAAAACTTTAATTAAATATTTAGATTAACATAAGATAGTATACCTCCAAAGTAGACAGTCTAATGAATTGAAAATTAGATGTTCTACTTGGAGGTATTTTTACTTCCCTTTTTGCGTCAACTACTTTGTGTCTCTTAAAAATTGAAAGGCATTGAGTAAATTCAGTTCCCCATATCCCCATGAGTTGTCAGGATATCTTATTGGCGTTCTTCTTTTTGCACCTCGAATTAAATAGGTTCTTACTTTCCTTGTGGTTAAAGTAGGATCATTTCCTTTTATAATTCCCCATTCTAAAATCAGTGCCGCTGCCCCTGCTGTAAGGGCTGCTGCAACGCTTGTTCCCGTCATCTGTCCATATCTTCCGCCGGGAAGAGGTCCTTCTACATTCACACCCGGAGCAACTAAATCTGGCTTTCTTTCATCATCTCTGGTAGGTCCCCTGCCGGATGCACTATATAGACTATTATCCACATGGTTATATGATCCAACGGTAATTGTGCCTTCTCCAGTCCCCGGAACCGTTACAGTAGTTTGGGGAACCGGTCTTAAGAAAAACGTTTCCTTGTCTACCCAGCCTTCTCTGGGAAGCCATGCATGATAACTTCCATCTACAATAAAATCTCCATGGAGGGTTATTATCCAATTTCCCGGAGTAGGATCTTCAAATCTGATCCGGGTTAATTGATCCCCCGTTCTGGGTTCAGGGTAAATATAATCCACCCATACTTTTGTTCTTTCCAAAGTAAAATTAATTTTCTCCTGTTCTCCAAACCTGGATGGAATTCTTTCAATATATTCACCCGTTGGGGATGTCATTGAAATCGACATTCTATCCGGAGCATTATTCCATATATTTAGAGTAAATCCTGTTTCTCCTTCTCCCACTTTAATTTCAATATCTTCTAATTGACCATTGGCTAAATTGCCGCTGGTATGATGGGCTGTGTTGCCCTCATTCCCTGCACTGGTAAGCATCACAACGCCCCTTCTTCCACCTAATTCCTCCATATATTCTTCAGTAAATGCCGTACCGTCATGGGCCCCTTCATTGCTGCCTATTCCTAAAACGACTGCAACCGGCTTTCCAAGTTCTCTTGCCGTTTCAACGACATATTTCAGCGCCAAAACAACATCATTACTCTGATAAACCGAAGTAGCAGGGTCTCCGATTAAATTATAATCCCTAAGATACTGTTTAGCGGGTTTTAGCTTTACAACTAAAAGCTGCGCATCAGGAGCAGCTCCTATATAATCTCCACCTGACCTATCGTACCCTGCTGCTACTCCTGCTAAAAATGTTCCATGGCCGACTTCATCTACATGGGGTACTACTGCTCTTGGATTTTCACTATTTAAAGCGCTGTTGATTTCTTCTTCAGTAAATTCCGTTCCATAGTGAAAACCTTGGGGTGGATTCCCGTCTATGGTTTGGTCCCATATTCTTAAAATCCTGGTTGTATTGTCTTCATATAAAAATGCAGGATGGGTATAATCAATACCTGAATCTATAATCCCGATTAATACACCGTTTCCTCTTAATTCACCGTAAGGATAATTATGAAATACCAATATATCTGAAGTTTCTAAAGCTTCTCTGGCATAATGTCCAAAAAGAAGAGGCATGGAATATTGTACAATTTCTTCTGTTTCTTCAAAAAAAGCTGCTTCCCGTCCCTTTGGAATTTGAATAATTGCATAATTTTCATTAATAATCGTTACATGAGCTGCCCCATTTCTTAAAGCTGCCTCTACTACGTCCCCATTGTACTCAACAATATAGTCTAAATATTCTTCTGACTTGATTGCCTCCGAGTTCATCACTGGAACATTTTCTTCCTGTCTTAAATAGTCTATTTCTTGATTGGGATCTTCCTTTTCCATATTGCCCACATCGCCTCTGTTTAATCCCTCGAAAGCATTGGCTAAACATAAGGTCCCGTATCCCCAGGAGGAATCCGGATAATTTAAAAACGGACGATTTCTTTGTGCACCTCTTGTGAGATAAGATTTTAACCTTTCACCATATAAAAAAGGATCATTGCCTTTGACAATTCCCCATTCCATCAGCAGTGCCGCTGCCCCGGTGACATGGGGTGCTGCCATACTGGTGCCGCTTAAGGAGTCATACCCTCCTCCGGGAACAGGTGCCATAATATTCACTCCCGGTGCTACTATATCCGGCTTAATAAACCTGTTTCTTCTCGTATAACCTCTTCCGGAAAAAGGTGCAATCTGATTCGTCGTCCCATTATAAGCCCCCACCGTAATCATTCTCTCAGCGGTTGACGGAATTGTTTGTGTATGTTCTAAGGTTGGTTCCACAAATGCCGTTTCTCTCCCTATTTCTTCAGTAATGGGCAGCCAAATATCATAAATTCCTTCAACAATATCTACTCCATATAAATTAAGCTGCCAAATGCCGCTATCTATAAACTGATTTTTAGGCGTTAGGGAAATAAATATTTCTTCGTCTCCATTAAGAGGTGACGGCCCTCCAAAATATGCTAATATGTCCGTATTTCCCAAGGTACTTCTTTGAATACCTTCTTTGGCTGAAATTCTTCCGGTACTTTCTCCATTAGGAGCCGTCAAAGAAAATTCCATTGTATCTACAAAGGATTTCCATAGCGTTAAGGATAATCCTCCAGTTCCTTGATCCACCGTAAACTGAATCGTTTTTTCTTCTCCTTCTCTTAATGTCCCACCTACATGATGGCCTGTATCTCCTTCATTTCCTGTTGCTACAATTATATTGGTTTTCCAGCGGTTAGCCATTTCATCCATATAGGCTTCTACGATGGAGTTTCCGTCATGAGGCCCCTCATTGGTTCCAAAACTTATATTAATTGCAATAGGCCTTTCCAGTTCTTCCGCTTTTTCTATGACATATTTAAGAGCCCGCATCAGTTCCGTTGTTCTTGGAAAAGATTCTATGCCTGTTCTTCCTAATTTTACAATGATATATTCTGCTTCCGGTGCTGCACCTACATAAGTACCTCCACTGGCTCGGCCGTTGCCCCCTGCAATGCCTGCCACATGGGTTCCATGTCCAATCTGATCCACATGGGGTACCCGTGCTATTCTTTCCATAGATGTAGGCAGTGCCAGCGCTTCATCAATATCTTCTTTAGTAAATTCAACTCCCCTGGCAAAGCCCTCCGGTGGCTGGCCTTCCAAAGTTTGATCCCATATGTATAAAATTCTGCTGCTGCCGTCTTCATTTCTAAAATCCGGATGGTTATAGTCAATGCCCGAATCTATGATGCCAAGTAATACTCCTTGTCCGCTCAAATTATAGGGAGGTCTTTGAATACTGGTAATACAAGCCTCTCGAAGACTGTTATCAAGAGCAATGCCAAGTCTTTTAGGTCTCTCAATAAATTCTATCTGAGTAAATTCTGTAAGCTGTGGAATCTTGGATTCCTCTAAAGTAATAATGCCGTACCCTTCAGTTAAGATTTCCACCTCTGCACCAAGCTGCTTCCCGACTTCATTTAAGTCTCCATGATATTTTACAATCACTTCCCAACGGTTCGTTTCCTCATCCAAAGCACCCTGAAGAGTTGGTATCTTTTTTCGTTCTTCTTCATCCATATTGAGTATTAATTCCAAACTATTATCTATTTTATCATCCTGGGGCATACTATTCCTCCCTAAATAAATATAGAGAGATATGCCAAAGCACATCTCTCTATATATTTATGCACAGCTATTTAATTCATTCTTTTTTCAAGCCAATCCAGTATATCCGACAGGATGACCTCTCTTTCAGGCTCATGGACTAATTCATGATAACATTGCTCATAAAGTTTTAAAGTTTTATCCTCGGACTTAATCTTATCATATATTTCTGAAGTTCTATAATAAGGAATCACTTTATCGCATTTTCCATGGAGAAAAAGACAGGGCAACTCATAATGCTCAGCATTTTGTTGAGCCCAACTGATCCCCCTGTATAGAAATTCTGTCAGATAGCTTACCGTTGTATATTTTAGATCAAAGGGATCGGCTTCAAATTCCCTTAAATACTGCAGATTTCTTGAAGCTCTACCCTTTATCACTCTATATATCTTTACTTTTGGAACCGTCTTGCCAAGCAATTCATAAAGTTTTAGAGGTACTTTATACATTCCCCAGGGTACTCCCAAGGCAGGACCTGAAAAAATTTGCCCTTTTATGTTATACTCTGAATGCATTAATCCGTAAACAAAGGTGATGAGTCCTCCCATACTATGTCCAAAGGTAAAAATGGGCTCTTTAGGGTGTTTGCCTCTTACAATGGAAACAAGATCATGAAAATCCGAAATAAATTCAAAAAAAGATTCTATATGCCCTCTTTGCCCCTCTGATTGTCCATGGCTTCTATGGTCAATGGCATATACTCCATACCCGTTTTGGACTAAAAAGTTGGCTAATTCTAAATAATGTCCGGAGTGTTCTCCGTACCCGTGACTGATGATAATAATCCCCTTAGGATTATAAGGAATTTCTTTCCGATAAAAAATTCGAAGACCTTCAGAATTGGTAAAATGCCTATGCAGCATATTCATAAAATACGCTCCTTTTCTATTTCTGTCCAGACCTGACTTGAACAAGTATCTTATCGATCATCCTGCTGGCTTCCGACTTTGTTAAAGTTTCAATCTCCTCATTCAAAACTATTCTATGCATTCTAATAAGATCTGATAGATATTTCTTTTGTCTTGGAGTAATCATTTCCTGTTTGGGAGGATTCCATGTAATTTCTTGAGCCGTAAAAACACTGGCATCCAAATCAAAAAAATCCTTTTTTAAACATTGAAAAAGCTTATAGGTTGCTTCTGCATCATGAATGGCCCGATGGGCATTTTTTAAATCTATACCATAGTATGCACAAAGAGGACCTAAACTTCTGCTGGGAAGATGTTTTAAAAACTTTCTTGCGATGGCAAGAGTATCTAAGGCTTTTTTATCAAAAGAATAACCTAGATTACAACACTTTGATTTTATAAAACGATAATCGAAAGAAATATTATGCCCCAAAATATAATCCGTATCACAAAAGTCTAAAAATCCAGGAAGTGCCTCTGAAATAAGAGGAGCTCCTGACACCATTTCATCCGTAATTCCAGTAATTTCTGTAATAAAATAAGGAATAGGAATGCCGGGATTAATCATTTTATGGTACCTAGAAACAATTTCTCCGTCCTGAATTTTAATAGCACCGATTTCAATAATACAATCCTGTACCGGATTACAGCCTGTAGTTTCTAAGTCAAAAACAATTAAATGATCTATAGTATCCTTTTTCATAGTATTGCCTTTCTAATCTTCGAAATTAGTTCTTTCTATTGTATCAGAAAAACTAAGAATTGGACAGAAAAAATTCTATACAAGAAAGAGTTTCGCTTACGAAACGCTCGCGCCGAGCGCGGCCGGCAAAGCCGACAAAATACAATACGCGCGAGTGTGCATTCTGCCCGGAGGCTTTTTTATTGCATAGGAAATTTAGAGGAATTTCCTATGCAATAAAAATATCCATAGACCTAAAGCCTATGGATGTTGAATTGATTTATTAAGAGTCAGAACTTTTTCATAGAATTCCTTCCACATTTTTAATACATGTTCTTTTGAATAAAATTCTTTTCCCATACAAGACCGCTTCTTCCAAAAACCATAGAAATTTTGATCATCCCTAAGTTTTTGGATGAGTTGGATGAAATCTTCATTATCTTTTCCCTTTAAATACAAATCAAATAATATCTTGTCATAAATAGGTAGATCCCTCAGAAGAAGCGGAAGTTGGCAATTCATTGCCTCTAAGACAGTCATGGGAAAAAGCTCGTTGTACGAAGGCAAAAACAATATGTCTGCCATATTGTATATATCATTCATTTCTTTCCTGTCCACAATACCTAAGAACTTTACATTTGGGGGAGGATTGTTGACAAGCTCACTTAATGTTTTGTAACCGTCGGTGATTCGCCCAAAAGAAAAGCCTCCCGCCCATATAAACTGGATCTGCGGCAGCTGCCGTGCAATGTCAACAAAATCTTTTACTCCTTTTCTAGTTTGAATCTGCCCAACGCCTAAAACCACGAAATCATTTTCCTTTAAATTTTTCTTTCTTCGAATTTTATTTCTTTCTTCTTTGTCATATGCAAAAAAGTCTTTATCGGAGACAAAGTTAGGAATATAAATGATCTTATCTTTGATGATTCCATATTCCTGTAATTTATCTATAAAATATGGATTGACCGTCACTAAAAAGTCCATCTTATTGTAAAAATCGATTAAATATTTATAAAAAACTTTCCTGCAAATCCAAGGAAGCTGCAAGCTATTTTCAATGGTTTCAGGTAAAAAATGTACGTATCCAACAGTTATTCCCCTTTTTCTTGCCAGAGGAATTGTTAAATAATATTTTAAATCCACTGTGTGATAATGATTAATATCGCAAAAACCCATTTTATTGATATGGATGATATAATCCCTTAAACCTTCTTTTACAAGGCGAACCTGTTCTAAATATGCCGATGCTACTCCCTGTCCTTTAACTTTTTCAGCCGATGAGAGCATATTGATTGTAGGCATTTTAGATTCACTCCCGTCAATATTTCATATCAGTCTTCATTTAATTAGTATAGACTTTATGAAAAACAAAAATACCACAATAAAAGTGGTATTAAAGGTATTTTTTTAAAGAGATTCGAGATTATAAGGGGTTTCTTGATATACATAATAATTTAACCAATTGGAAAACAATAAATTTGCATGGCCTCTCCACGAAACAATCGGCTCTTTCGTCGGGTCGTCCTGCGGAAAATAGTTTTTAGGCATTTGAATATCTAAGCCTTTAGATAAATCTCTTTCATATTCTAATTTTAAGGTATTCGGATCATACTCCGAATGGCCAGTAACAAAAATCTGCTTACCGTCTTTAGATGCAACGATATAAACCCCTGCCTCGTCTGATATGGATAAAAGGTCTAATTCCTCGATCTTTTCAATATCTTCTTTTAGTACCGTCGTATGTCTTGATTGAGGAACATTGAAAACATCATCGAAGCCCTGCAGAAGCTTTACATTTTTCTTTAAGTTATAATGGGGGAAAATTCCAAACATTTTCTGAGAAAGTGGATACTTAGGCACTCCATAATGGTAATATAGGCCTGCCTGTGCGCCCCAGCAAATATGTAGTGTGGAAGTAACATGAGTCTTAGTCCACTCCATGATCTCCTTTAACTCATCCCAGTATGTCACTTCTTCAAAAGCAAGGTTTTCTATGGGGGCTCCTGTAATAATCATTCCGTCAAATTTTTTATGCCTGATTTCATCAAAGGTATTATAAAAAGTTATCAGATATTCCTCGGAAGTATTTTTAGACATATGGGTTTTAGGATGCAGAAGGGTAACCTCTATCTGCAAAGGAGTATTTCCCAGGACTCTTAATAACTGTGTCTCGGTTACCTGTTTTATAGGCATAAGGTTTAAAATAACAATTTTTAATTCTCTAATATCTTGATGAATCGCCCTGTTTTCATCCATAATGAATATGTTTTCATTCGTTAAAATCTGCTTAGCAGGTAGGTCATTGGGTACTTTGATAGGCATTTCTTCCCTCTTTTCCAGTTTTTTTTGTAAAGTATATTATATATAAATACTCTGATAAATGCAACGACTTTCATTATATACTGCAAACATTTGTATTCCTTTCATATCATCCGACTTTTTTATGGCCTAAAAAGTTATGAACATAGTTTGCTCCCCGGCTGGCAATCAGTCCGCTTAAGATATAACCGGTATATGGAATAGAAAATTCCATTTCCAACAAACAAAAAAAGTCTATCTTATAACCTACTGCCAAAAAAATAGAAATGGCTACCGGGATATATTTTTTAGTTTTGTCCCATATTCTCTTAGGTATAATATCCTTAATAATTTCCACTACGCTCTCTGTAAGAAATGAAATCATAAATAATCCAAATGGATTCATAGAACGAACTCCTTATATATTGACTTTATTCTATTTTATTTCTAAGACATCTAAAAAGTGCAAAAATCCGTAAAAGAAAAAATGACTTAAACACAATTGTGTTTAAGCCACTTTTATAATTGCGGAGGCAGGATTTGAACCTGCGACCTTCGGGTTATGAGCCCGACGAGCTACCAGACTGCTCCACTCCGCGCCATTGCCGCAGCGAGTGATGGGAATCGAACCCACGTGTCCAGCTTGGGAAGCTGATGTTCTGCCATTGAACTACACTCGCAAACCCTAATTTCTTACAAAAATTATATCATATGTAATATATTATGTCAACAGTTTTTTTTAATATACAAAGCCGCATTTCTGCGGCTTTTAGCTATATTCTATTCTTACCTTGCTTCCATTGAGTCCTTGCCTTGCTGGCTCTACAATTAGTTTAACCGGGATTCTATTTTTTAATTCATCCACATGACTGATGATTCCAACGCAAAGCTGCTGGGAATGTAGTTTTTCCAAAGCTGTCATAACGATATCCAATAAATCGTTATCCAATGTGCCAAAGCCTTCATCTAAGAAAAAGAACTCTAAAGGTGAACTGTTATTGAGTTGAATTTGGGAGGAAAGGGCCAGCGCTAAAGAAAGGGATGTAAGGAAGGTTTCTCCTCCTGATAAAGTACTGGGAGAACGTCTGATCCCTCCATTAAAATCATCTCTTACGATAAAGTTTCCACTTCCGTCTAACTCAATGGCATATCTTCCTCTCGTAATACCTTTAAGGGTTTTCGAAGCTTCCCTTGCAATATATTTTAATCTACTCGATGCCACAAATTCTACAAATTTATTGCCTTGCACCAGTTTATATAAATCATCCAACATACTAAAAGTGCGTTCCAGCTTGGTCTTTTGCTGATTTAATTCTAAAACGATACTTAAGTTTTCTTTCATCATTTTTAGCTTTTCTTGCATAACGGCAAGGTATTTGGTTTTCATTTCAAGTTCTTCGGTTTTTGCCTGTTTTTTCTGCTTTAAACTTTCCCATTCTTCCGAAGATATCCGCTCATCCTTTAGTTTGGAGTGAATGCGAAGAAGATTACTCTGAACTGCCTGAACCTCTTCTTCAAATGCTTTTAGAGCATTTTCTAATGCTTCTCTCTTTTCTCCAGGCATCCAGGCTTTAATGACTTCTTCAGGGGTTAAGAAATTATGTTCTTCGAGTAAAGAAGCTAATTTTTGACTTGTCTCATTATAAAGCTTTATAAGGTTTTGCTGGCAGGTATTTAATTTGATCTCCTCTTGTTCCAGGTTCAATTTTTCAGTTTTAGCTTTTTCAAAAGCATTTTTTAGTTTTTCTTCATTCTCCAGCAAAATTCTTATTTGATTTCTTATTTCCTCCCTATATCCGTAAGGTTCTTTATCTTCAGATAACCTGCTAATTTGTTCGCTCCATTGTTCAATCATTTTGCTCTTTTCTATTCCGCTTTGCTTGATCTTGGCATTTTCTTGTTCATACTGTCTGATGGTATTAGTAATCTGCTCTTTTTCCTGTTCTTTTAGCTTTAGCTTTTCCCGAAGGGTTTTTTCTTTATTTTCCAACTCAGCCTTTAGCTTGTCCCATTCTCTAATTTCCCTAATCTTGTCTTCTATTGTATCCAGTTCATATTTTTCTTTGGCATGATGATACTGATCAGAGATATCTTCTAATCTTGTTTTTATCTCTATATATTGTCCCGAAATTTCTTTATGCTGAGCCTTGTCTTTTGTAAGTCCTTCATTGAGCTTAATTTCGTCTCGCTCTAAAATATTTATTGCATCCTTAAGTTCTGCTGCATATTGTTCAGCTTTTAATAAATCTTTTTCCCAACTATCGATTTGAACTTGAAGATTTTTAAACTTTTCTTCCTCTTGAGATAATTTTATCTCTATACTGCTTAAAACTTCATTTTCAATAACTGAAATCATATTTTCTATGTCTAGTCGAAGCTGGTCTATTTCTTTATTCATTCCTGAGCATTCTAAAGATACTGCATAAAACTTGTCCTCAAGTTCTTTAAGCTGCTCAGTTAATTGCTTTTCTTGGTTCAGCATTTCATGATAGGATGCTTCATCAAATTCAAAGGCAATACGGACATGATGGGTAGAACCGCAAACGGGACAGCTTTCCCCTTCCTTAAGCTCTTGTGCCAATATGGCAGCCATATTTTGTCGTTGGAGTTTTTCTATTTCTTTCCTCTGCCATTCCAGAGTGTGTTTAATACTTTCTTTTTCCTCAGACAGCCTGTTCTTTTCTTCAGCTTTTTTCTCCATTTGCACAAGAAGATTGTTTAAAGACTCTTCCTTAAGGCTCTTTTGCTTTATTATGTCTTGATAATGGGCGTATTGATGCTTCATCTCTTCTATGTATTTATGATGTTCAAATAACAACTCTCTATTGCCAGGACAATTTTCTCTTAAGTTTTCTAATGTTGCTTGGGCTTCTGTAAACAATACATTCTTTTCCTGTATTTGCTTCCTGATATCTTCATAGATACTTTCTGAGTTTTCTATTTGAGATTTAATGTGCTGCAGTTTTTCTTTTAACTCTTTTTCATCCTGTACGAGTTTATTGTATTCTTTTTCGATTTCATAGGCTCTGTGTATTTCTTCACGATAGGCAGGATCAATAAAAATCTTTTGTTTTCTTTCTTCTATTGCAGTCAGGCTTTTTTCAATTTCTAAGAGATTATTTTTAATCTCTTCTTCCTTTTTTATATTTTTATTAATTTCTTCTTTATTTTTGCTGTAAAGCAGTCTAAGATGATCTCTGTCTTTTTCAATATCCTTTTTTCGTTCCAGCATTTCTATGGCTTGATTTAGATTGGCTTCCTTCTGGACGAGAATCGGATGTTCTGCATTTTTTCTTTGAAGGGCATTAGAGTAGTCCATTTCTAGTTTGTTTAATTCTTCCGTAATGGCCTTTAATTTTTCTCGCAGCAAATCTATCCTATGCTCATTTTCAATTTTGTCTTTTTGTATTTGTTCCATTTCTCCTAACACAGGCTTTATGATTTCTGCTTTTTGCGCCTTCTGGAATGCTTCTTTTTGTTTGAGATAATCTTTTTCTTTTTCTGCAAGTTCTTTTTGTTTATTTTCATACTGTTGAAGTTCCTGCTGGAGTTCCCAAATGATTTGATATTTCTCATATTTTTTGCAGAGTGTATCCAACTCTTTTCTTAATTTCTGTTCTTCTTCTGCAAGGATTTCATAGGTCTTTTGTTGTTCGTCGTATTGTTCCTTGGTTAAATTCTCGTATACCTTTAATTGGGACTCGATATTTTCAATTTCCCTGCTTTTTTGATTCTTTGCCAGTTTAATTTTCTCTGTTAATATTTTTCCGTATTTCTCTAAACCAAAGATTCTCTCTAACATATTTCTTCTGTCGGATCCGGTGAGTTTTAAGAATTCATTGAATTTACCCTGGGGCAATACAACGGAGCGGGTAAAATCATCTGCGTTAAGCCCCAGAATTCTTTGAACTTCATTGGTTACATTGATAATACCTTCTTCTATGATGTCTACTTTGTTTTCATTATTTTTTATGTATAGTCTGGCATCCTTCGATTTTCTGATGCCATCTTCGCCTCTTTTAAAACTTCGATTAACGACATAAATCGTACCTTCTCCTCCATTGCAAATGGAAAATTCATATTCAAGGCTCAGTAAATCTGCCTCGGAATTTACAAATTCTTTTGTGTTCCTTGGAATTTCTCCGTATAATGCCAGGGTAATGGCATCTAATATCGTAGATTTTCCGCTGCCGGTAGGTCCGAAGATTCCAAATAAACCTCTTTCTGTTAGTTTATTAAAATCAATGGTTTGTTCTTCTATAAAGCTATTTAGTCCTTTAATCTTAAGCTTCCTCGGACGCATCTTTATCCTCCTCTCCCATCATTACAGAAAGAAAGAGTTCCATCATTTCCTCGGTAGGTTCTACCTGCCTCTGATGAACATAAAATTCTTTAAATAATGTACCGATGCTTTTTTCTTTAATATTTTCGATCTCCTCTTCTTCCTTTTCCTGATTTCTAAAAACCGGAAGAATTTCAACGATATCCTGTTTTAAGCGTCTTAATTCTTTAATTTCAGATTGAAGCAAAACTCTGTCCGTCTTGATTTCTAAATAAACCCATAAATTTCTTTCACTGTTTTCTCTGCATTTTTCCATAGCTTCCTCAAGGCTTTCACATTTCCACACTTCGATGGGTTTATAATTTTTAAGGTACACCTCTTCTATTTTTGCTTCTTTACCGGCACAAACATCTACAATATAGAGACATTTAGAATAGGATACTTCACTCTTGCTGTATTGGATGGGAGAGCCGGAATAATAGGCTGCTACCTCGGTACCTTTTACCCTCTGAGGTCGGTGTAGGTGCCCCAGGGCAACATATTGGGCATTTTTAGGCAGCACACAGGGTTCTACTGCCAGACTGCCCCCTAACTGAATGGGTCTTTCTGAATCGGTCTCTTCTCCTCCCATCATAAATAAATGGGCTACGGCAATATTAATGGTATCTTGTCTATACTTTGATGAAAGACTCTCGAATAATTTTCCGATTCGTTGGGAATAACTTCTCTGCATCTCCTCTTCGTCCATATTAATACTGATGATCTCATTTAATCTCTTTTCACTGGGATAAGGGATCGTGATGGCAACTACTTTTTCTTCGTTAATTTCTATCTCTATATATCCTTCCCCGGCATCAATAATGCGATAGTGAGGATAGTCCCCCACCTGCGCAATGCTTTTAGGCGTTCCAAGAAGAATAATCCCCTGCTCATAGGCAAGAGGACTGGGTGCTGAAAGCCGTTCCGGACTGTCATGATTTCCGGCAATGATCAGCACAGGCCTTTTTCCACCGTTTGAAATCCTCTGTATGGCAGAATAAAATAACTTCTCTGCTTTTGCAGGAGGGTTCCCTGTATCGTATACATCTCCCGAAATAATGACCATATCAATATTTTTGTCATCTATAATTTCAATCAACTCTTCAATAAATTCTGCCTGTTCATCTAATCGGCTATATCCTTCCAGATTTTTACCCAGATGCCAATCCGACGTATGTAAAATTCTCATTTTAGTACCTCCAAATATTTCTTAGGTATAGCAAAAGTATATCACATTTTGTTTAAAAATTATATTTCTATACTGTATAGTTATTTAATATCTTCCACCAACTGCCTTAATACTTCTCCGATACTTTCATGTATAACATAATCTGCCTGGTGATCGTAAGGTGTAGAAGATTTATTGATCAGTATCAAGTGTTTGCCATTATAATAGTTTATAAGGCCTGCTGCAGGATATACCACCAGTGAAGTACCCCCTACGATTAAAACATCGGCATTGGAAATATAGTGAATAGATTTTTGGAGTGTCAGTGTATCCAAAGGTTCTTCATATAAAACTACATCAGGTTTAATGATGCCTCCGCATTCTGTGCAATAAGGAATGATTTCCTCACTATTTATGACATCTTCTAAAGAATAAGCTGTATTGCACTTCATGCAGTGATTTCTGTGAACGGAGCCATGAAGTTCCAAAACGTTTTTACTGCCTCCCAATTGATGCAATCCATCAATGTTTTGTGTAATAACAGCCTTTAACTTTCCCGCTTCTTCCAGCTTTGTCAGAGCCAAATGGGCATTATTGGGTTTGGCATCTTTATAAATCATTTTGCTCTTATAAAAGGAATAAAACAAATCCGGATGCTGCATAAAAAAAGAATGGCTTAAAATAACTTCCGGAGGATAGATCTCTTTGTTGTTGTACAATCCTTCTGCACTTCTAAAATCAGGAATATTGCTTTCTGTAGATACCCCTGCCCCACCTAAAAAGACGATATTATTACTTTCATGAATGATTGATTTTAATTCGTTAATCATCAAAATCTCATCCCCTTTATTGTAATAATTTTACTATACTCCTTTTTGACCCTTCTTACAATAATCGTCTATACGAATATACTTCAACCTTGTTATTGCTAGAATAATAAAGCACACAAAAAGGCGAGACATTCAGTCTCGCCTTTATCTTATTGATAAATAAGTTGATAATATTTCTTTCATCTTTTGTGGTCGTTCATTGGTCTCAATCATAATACTGTTTCCTACAGTATTCATTTGGAAATTATTAAAGCCATACTCTTTTAGAAGATCATTTATATCTTCAGGTTTTTCTGCCTGAGTTAAGAGCACTTTATCGCCAACTTTATCATTATTTACAAATACTTCGTAAACATCGCTGGACATTTTCACATCATTAATAACAGAATTCGATAAAGGTACTCCAATGAAGCCATTAAAGCTTTCACTTACTGGAAATGCAGGATATATACGTTCCATATTTACTCCTCCTTTGCAATTCAAAGCTAGTTACATGGAAGCATATATATAGTATGCGCACATTCATAAAAATCATCCACAGAGTACCTGATTTTGTTATAATTATTTCACAAGTTTTTTAACTTTTTCAACAACATTGTCAACAGTAAATCCGAATTCTTTGAATAATATCTCTGCAGGACCGGAAGCACCAAATCTGTCTATGGTTAAAACATCTCCGTCTAATCCAATATATTTATGCCAGCCGTAAGATGAACCAGCTTCTACAACCAGTCTTGCCCTTACCCCATTTGGAAGTACGGACTCTTTGTATTCTAGGGATTGCTCTTCAAAAATATCGGTAGATGGCATACTTACAACTCTAACATCAATGCCTTCTTCTTTTAATACCTTCCTTGCCTCATAGGCTAATTCCACTTCAGAACCGGTAGCGATTAAAATTGCATCCGGTGTTTCCTTATCGGAATCCACTAAGATATATCCTCCCTTTAAAGCTTCTTTGCCTGTTTCTTTATAGAGGGGAAGATTTTGTCTTGTCAATACGAGGGCGGTTGGACTATTTTTTCTGGTAAGCGCCGCATACCAGGCAGCTGCGGTTTCTTTTGCATCAGCCGGGCGGATAACGGTAAAATTCGGAATACTTCTTAATGCGGCTAAATGTTCAATTGGTTCATGGGTTGGTCCGTCTTCTCCTACTCCTATACTGTCGTGAGTAAGAACATAAATTACAGGAATACCCATTAATGCAGAAAGTCTCATGCTATGTTTCATATAGTCACTGAAAACAAAGAAGGTAGATACATAAGGAATAACGCCTCCATGAAGCATCATACCATTAGCAATTGCTGCCATAGCATGTTCTCTTACGCCGAAATGCATATTGGCTCCGGCATAATTTTCTGCACTAAAATCTCCTTTACCGTTCATAATCGTTTTGGTAGAAGGTGCAAGGTCTGCAGAACCTCCAATTAAATTAGGAATCACTTTCGCCAAACGATTTAACACTTCTCCGGAAGAAGCTCTTGTTGCAGTTGGTTTATCACTAAAACTCCAAAATTCTTCTGAATCCAAATAATCTATAGGAAGCTCTTTATTGTTCCAGCTTTCCCATTCTTTCGCCAGCTCAGGATATGCTTTTTTGTAATCTTCGTAAAGGGCATTCCATTCTTCTTCATAGGCCTGTCCTTTTTTCATGACTTCATCCATATGAGCTCTTACTTCCTCTGGTACAAAGAAAGGTTCAGTACCTGGCCAGTTTAAGTTTTCTTTAGTCGCTTTAATGTTTTCTTCTCCTAAAGGTTCTCCATGGGCTGAGGATTTTCCTTGCTTTCCTGGACATCCATAACCAATCTGAGTTTTTGCTATGATAATACTTGGTTTTTGGGTTTCAGCTTTAGCTTCTTCAATCGCTTTCGCAAGATCATCAATTTTTGTTGCATCTTCTACTTGTAATACCTGCCATCCCATGGCTTCAAAGCGTTTTGCCACATCTTCTGTAAATGCAATATCTGTATTTCCTTCAATAGTAATATTGTTAGAATCGTACAATACAATCAGTTTTCCTAATTTTAAAGTACCTGCCAAAGAAGCTGCTTCATAACTTATGCCTTCCATTAAACAGCCGTCGCCAGTTAGTGCATAAGTATAATGGTCCACGATTTTATGTTCAGGAGTATTAAATTTTGCACCAAGATGGGCTTCTGCTATAGCAAAACCTACCCCATTGGCAATACCTTGCCCCAGAGGTCCGGTAGTCGTTTCTATTCCTACCGTATGTCCGTATTCAGGATGCCCCGGTGTCTTACTACCGTATTGTCTAAAGCTTTTTAAATCATCAATAGTTAATCCGTATCCAAATAAGTGAAGCAGAGAATATAATAAGGCAGAGCCATGACCTGCTGATAAAATAAATCTATCCCTATTCACCCAATTAGGGTTCTTAGGATTGTGTCTCATATGGTTCGCCCATAATTCGTATGCTATGGGAGCCGCCCCCATTGGAAGTCCAGGATGACCTGAATTTGCTTTCTGTACAGCCTCTGCTGAAAGAATTCTTATGGCATTAATAGATAATTCATCGATTGTTCTCATTTTATCCTCCCTCAACCCAAAAAAGTTTTTATATTTTCTTATTTATTTTTATAGCATAAAGCTATTTTTTAGGTACACCTTCCCAGTCCTTAAGGAAACGCTCAATTCCAAGATCCGTCATAGGATGTTTTGTCATTTGGACAATAACATTATAAGGAATCGTTGCAATATGAGCACCTATACGCGCTGCCTGAATAACATGGATTGGATTTCTAACACTGGCAGCAATAACTTCTGTCTCAATATCATGAATGCTAAAAATTTCTACGATCTCTTCAATCAAATTCATACCTTCGTTGCCTATATCGTCTAAACGTCCTAGAAATGGGCTTACATAGGTCGCACCGGCTCTTGCAGCAAGTAATGCCTGGGTTGCTGAAAAAATTAATGTAACATTGGTCTTGATGTTTTCTGCGCTAAGGATTTTTACTGCTTTTAATCCTTCAATGGTCATTGGAATTTTGATGACGATGTTCTTATGGATTTTAGCCAATTCTCTTGCTTCTTTTACCATGCCTTCTGATTCCAAGCTAATTACTTCTGCACTAATTGGTCCGTCAACAATGGTTGTAATCTCCTTTACCACTTCAATAAAATCTCTTCCTTCCTTTGCAATAAGAGAAGGATTGGTGGTTACTCCACTAATAACACCCATGTCATTAGCCTTTTTAATTTCTTCAACATTAGCGGTATCAATAAATATTTTCATCGCCATTTCTCCTTTAACTTATATTTTTTATTTTAATTATAGTTTTGCCTTAGTAAGTATTTTTACCATTCTTACTTAAAAAATATTTTTCTTATAAAATTCGAGATTCTAAAAGTATATATTTCGCCACCTTACTTTTTAAGTGCATTTTAAAAAGTTACATTTCTATTATATGTATTGGTACAATCAATGTCAAATAATATATTGTTTTTTAAGTTTCATATAGTTAATTTTATTGTATGCCTTGTTTTTACCTCTCACAAGGTCAAATGACTCAATAAATTTCAAATTGCTCCTACGGTTGATTTGTACGTACATTTGTGATACTATATGTGTATACCATAATTATTAATATCCATTTTATTGGTTAACATTATATCTCATAGGGAGGTAAAAAGATGAGAAAGATACTGTGGATTATGGCGCTCGTTATTCTAGTATCTATTGGTAATCAGACTTATGCCTGCAGCGGCTACGCTGTTTATAAGGAGAATGTGTATTATGGTATGAATTGGGATTATCCTCCCGGATATGATGCCACTTTAAGTATTGTAAACAAAGAAGATATGAGAATTTTTTTGGTATATGATAGTGACGGCAATTTTTTTACCGGTATGAACGATCAAGGATTATTTGCCATGACCATTATGGTAACACCAGAAGAAGATTTTGGACTACTACATGAAAACTCCTATAACAATGTGGAACACATTGTTGCCAAAGACCTTTTTTTTGAATCGCTTTTTAATTATTCCAATATGAATCAAGTCAACAATTACTTAAAGGATAAAAGGTTATTTTATTCCACAATAAAATTACATAATATGCTTGCAGATACCAATGGCAATGCTCAGATTGTTGAGGTTGGCAAAGACAAAAATAGGATTACAGCCATCAAAGACAATTTTCTTCTCATCTCTAATTTTCCCCAATATTATTTCGAAAACACTCCTTATAATCAAATTGTCGCTAATGGCTCCGACCGATATATAGCAGGGTATGACTATATACTTAAAAACATAGAGCATTTTGATCGGAATCATGGACTAAAAATGCTTGAAGCTATGAAATGTGTAGGTCCGACTTATTACACCTTATGTTCTTTTTTATTTGAGCCAAAAGAAAACACTGTTTACATTGCACTGAACAGAGACTACGAAAGAATATGGAAAATATCCATCGCCGAAGGTACCGCAGAAACTTATAAAGGATTTGAAAGTCCGATGAAAATAAAGTTTGGTGAAAGAATAACTTTATCCCAATTAAAAAAATTAACGGATTATAATGCCTCAATTCTAAAGAAATTCGATGATCAATTTATTATAAGACCAGATTTAAGCATGCCCAATGCGTCGGAATCTCTAAAAAAGCAAACTATACTTAAGTATTTTAAAACGATTGGCTTACTAACCGGTTTCTCTATATTAGGCATAATCTATAACAGGAGAAAATTAAGAAGAACCAATAAGGTCAAACTGCAGTAACCCCTAGATCAAATTACATGGATCTTTTTCTCACAAGAAAGTTTGTTCCCTTGCAAGCAAGGAACTTTCTTATTTCCCAAGGAAAAGTTTCCCTTGCGAAACTCTCGCACAGAGCACGGTCGGCAAAGCCGACACAATACAATAAGCTCCCCCTATAGTACACAATTTTTAAACTGTATACTATAAGGGGAGCTATTATATTGCCAATAGATATTAGGTTCAATCAAATGTGGAAATGTGAACAAACAGGCACCTATTTTTGCAATGCTAAAACTAAAGCATGATCTTCGTCTAATTTGCGCATATCTCTCCAAACGTAAATCCCTGTAATAATGGATGAAATAAAGTCAGCTGTTGGTGCCGATAACCATACTCCTGTAAGTCCAAAAATCGGCGGTAAAATAAGAAGAAGCGGAATCAAGAGTGTTACTTGTCTCAGCAAACTTAAAAACATAGATATTTTAGCTTTGCCTATGGCTTGGAAATAGTTAGCACTTACAATTTGAAAACCTATGATTGGCATCATGGCTAAATAAACTCGAATCCCGCTGGAGCCAATTCTAAGCAGCTCAGGATCATCATTGAAAATCCGGATAATAGCTTGCGGAAATACCTGCACTGTGATAAATCCAACTAAAGAAATAACAGTTGCTGCACCCACTGCTAATTTCAGTGTATGTTTCACCCGATCATATTGTTTTGCTCCATAGTTATAGCCAATAATAGGCTGTGCCCCTTGATTAATTCCAAAGATCGGCATAAAGAAAATCATAACGGCGCTGGAAATAATACTCATTGCACCGATTGCCAAATCTCCGCCATGGGTCTTTAAAGCGTTATTGGACAAAAGCTGGACCACACTGGCAGCCATCTGCATGGCAAAAGGCGACATACCAATAGCAAAAATACCTATAACAATTTCTTTTGAAAGCTTCATATGTTTTCTGTGAATCTTTAAAATGCTTTTCTTACTATTAAAATAAGACAATACATAAATCGTATTGGCAAGCTGCCCAATAATTGTTGCATACGCTGCTCCTTTTACCCCCATATTAAATACAAAGATAAAGATTGGGTCTAAAATGGTGTTAATGATTGCCCCAAGCAGCATTGTTAACATAGCAGCCTTTGGATTGCCCTCAGCCCGTATAATATTATTGAGTCCAAAACCCAGGGCATTAAAAATGGTTCCATACAAAATAATAACGATATAATCTTTAGCATATCCGATCGTATCTGGACTCGCCCCGAAGATTACAAGAAGTGGATCTATGAAAATAAGTCCTAATACAGTAATTGCTAAAGAAACAATTACAAGAAGGGTAAAAGCATTCCCTAAAATATGTTCAGCCTCATCTTGTCGTTTTTCGCCCAGTCGAATTGAAATTAAAGCAGTACTTCCAATTCCTATAAGCATACCAAATGCCATCATAACTGTCATGATAGGAAAAACAAGACCTATTCCCGTAATTGCCAAGGCATTTACCCCTTGCCCAATAAAAATTCTGTCTACAATGTTATACAAGGCATTCACTAGCATTCCAACAATGGCAGGAATAGAAAACTTTAAAAGCAGAGTTCCTATTTTTTCACTTCTTAATTGTTCTTGTCTATCTTCCATGTTGTATTTCCTCCCTTTCATAATATCTATGAATATTTTTCGTCATTGCCTCCAGAAGCTCTTCTGCTTTCTTAGAATCTTCTATAGAAAAGTCAGATAATAAAATATCTGTCCAGCTTCTTAATATTTTATAAATATCTTCTTCTATATCTTTTGCTTTCTGTGTTAAAAAAACAAGTTGAGCCCTATGATCTTTTGAATCGGTTCTTCTGTAGATATATCCTTCTTCCTCAAGCCGCTTAATTGCTCTTGCAGTTGTACCTTTATCAATATCCAAAATATCTGCCATTTCTTCCTGGCGTATTCCATCTTTATGATAAAGGACGTTAAGAAAAATAAACTGACCGCTTCCGATTCCGTACGGTTCCAGCTTTTTATTGATATAGCACTGTCCTTGACGATAAATAATTGAAATATATTTGCCTATTGATTTGCAATTTTCCATGACTATACTCCTTTATAATAGTTGCATTGACAACTATATCACAGCAATAAATAGTTGTCAATGCAACTATTTGAACAAATATTTTTCATAGATTTATTATTATTTGTTTACAATTAAATTTTTATATCATAATATTAAAGTACAAAGTTTTTATAGAATGAAAGAAGGATGTTCTTTGGTTATAAAAAAAAGCGACTCAAAACAATATCCAAATCGCATAATGGAAATTGACTTCTTAAGAGGCATTGCAATTATTCTGATGATGTTGTTCCATTTTTTATATGACTTACAGGCATTTTATAATATTCCCATCCCTTCTTGGAATCATTTTTGGTATTATGAAGGTAAATTATCTGCCATTCTTTTTATGCTTTTGGCTGGGATAAGCTGTACTTTTAGTAAAAATAATTTAATCAGAGGGTTTAAGGTTTTTTTAATAGGAATGCTTTTAACCATTGGCACCTATATATTGATGCCCGAAGAATATATACGATTTGGCATTCTTCATCTTCTCGGTCTAAGCATGATTTTATTTCATTACATAAGAGTGATCCCTCTTTTATGGACCGGTGTTTTGTCTATAATGATTATTATTTTAGGTATTATTATGGACCGCATCACTATTAACACATGGCTTTTAAGTCCTATAGGACTCATCCATGACAGTTTTAACTCAATGGATTATTATCCTCTATTCCCCTGGTTTGGCGTCTTTTTAATTGGAACATTAATTGGGAGAACCGTCTACAAAGAGAAAAAAAGCATCTTTAATAAAACCTGTCAAGATGGACTTCTTAACTTTCTCGGCAGGCATTCTCTATTCATTTATTTGATTCATCAGCCGATCTTCTTGCTCATACTATATGTGGCTTTTCATTTCATATTAAAAACCGGTTAGTATCATTTGTTAAGTTTTCTTATTGAATTTACATTTTAATTTTCTTACGATATAATAGGAATATAATACTATATGCCCATTATTCTTTGATACTATATACCTATCCTGATATCTGAAAGGATTAATACTATGAATAACTTTTTTGAAGGATTGGAAGCATTAGGCTTTGAAAATTTAGACAAATTGACTATATACGAAGAAAAACAGGAAACCCAGGATATCCCCGCAGTAGAAAAAAAAGAAACTACAGAAGAGGACTGCCTTTATGAAAAATCTTATACTTGTCCCGTTTGCTCTTTGAATTTTAAGGCGAAAACAGTAAAATCCGGGAAAGCCCGTCTGGTCTCTACGGATACAGATTTTAAGCCTAATTATTCGGTCATTAACCCGATGAAGTATGATGTTATTCTATGTCCTTATTGCGGCTATGCAGCATTAACTCAATATTTTAATAGTCTCCGTGCTACTCAGATAGAATGGATTAAAAATCAGATTTCTTCTGTATTTAAGACGAAATTATATCCAAATGTATATACTATTGAAATTGCCATCGAAAGATATAAGCTGGCTTTGCTTAATGCCATTGTAAAAAAAGCAAGAATGAGTGAAAAAGCATATATATGTTTAAAAATTGCATGGCTTTATAGAGAGTTGGAAGATAAAGATAATGAACACCGCTTTTTAGAACAAGCCCTTAAAGGCTTTCTGGAATCTTTTGAGAAAGAACGGTTTCCCGTTTGCGGCATGAATGAGCATACGTTAACCTATTTAATAGGAGACCTTTATAGACGTACTGGAGATACCGATAATGCTCTAAAATGGCTTAGTGATGTGCTTCTTTCAAGAAATGTAAATGCTCGATTAAAAGATAAAGCAAGAGATGTAAAAGATGTGATTAAAGAAGATCGGCAAAAAAATCAAAATAAAGATCAATAAAAAAGTTCCCTACATAATGTAGAGAACTTTTTTATTGCATAGGTGCAATAAAATTTAGAATTCTTCCTCTGTAATAACATCCTCTATGGCTTTTCCCGGAGGTACCATGGGCAATACTTTATTATCGATATCTACGTGACAATCAAGTAATACGGGTTTCCTTAAGCTTAAAGCTTCTTGTAAAGCACTTTCCAATTCTTCTTTAGTCGTAATTCTATAAGCTTTTGCTCCATAAGCTTCTGCTAATTTTACAAAGTCCGGTCCTCTATCCAATGTGGTTGCAGAATATCTTCCGCCGTAAAACATCGTTTGCCA
>JGI24712J26585_10000314_pt1 | contig 41834 bp, 40 predicted proteins | sample BioPla3DNA2_FD_26585 | JGI IMG/M metagenome (IMG submission 26585)
ACATACGCAATCGGTCTGTATTTTCGATTTGGTCGCTTTTCAAGGGCAAGAATACTTCTACAGGTCTCTCGAGAAGCAGGCCGGATCTTCTCAAAGTAAAACCAAAACAAGAACCGCAGATATGCACAATATATAGATTGGTGCTTTATAACAAACTCTATATATAGTGTATATCTGCGGTTTTCATATTCACTTAAATAGCATAAAAGAAGCGAGGATATCCCCTCCAAAAAAGGATGTTCTCGCATACGCGTTTGCAAACGGTACGATATTCTCTATTGTTTCGAACTGTTTGTATTTATATTTTGTTGACAATCAGCACGATACGTTGTATAATATCGTTGTATATGTAAACGGAAGGAGGTCGCTATCTATGACGTCCGAGGAAATTTTAAAGGTTCTTACAACAATTTCAAAACAGAGCAACGGCCTTATTACAACCAAAGAAGCGGGAGTAAACGGCGTTTCAAGAGCAATGTTATCCAAACTGTGTAACCTTGGAAAGATCTCTCGCATTTCAGCAGGGCAATATGTGTTTGCAACTGAATTGGGCGATGAATTATTCTCTCTAAGCAAACGCTCAAGTCTTTTTATTTTCTCACATGAAACAGCATTGTTCCTGAATGGCATTTCTGAACGAACCCCCTTTGAACACACGGTTACAATTCCAAGCTCAAAAAAGCTGGGGGTTTCTATCAGAGAACAATGCAAAGTGTATTATGTAAAAGATGAATTAATAAATATTGGTAAAACAATCTTAAAGACCACACAAGGAAATCCCGTTCCGGCTTATGATATGGAACGAACTATTTGCGATATCATTCGCAGCCGTAAGAGGATCGCAGATGAAACTGTTCTATCCTCACTGAAGAGATACTCTGCTAGTCCTAAAAAGAATTTAATAAGGCTGAATACCTACGCTGAAACTTTCGGAATAACGGAAGCCGTCAGAAGATATCTGGAGGTACTGCTATGAGTTCAAAAGCTATGAGTCTAAAGGCTCGCATCCGCAACCTTGCCAAACAAAAAAATATCCCTGCGCAGGTTGTATTACAAAACTATATGTTCGAGCGTCTTTTAGTCCGGCTGTCATCATCGATCTATAAAGACAAGTTTATACTCAAGGGTGGGATGCTGGTAGCTGCTATCGTAGGCCTTGACAACCGAGCCACGATGGATTTGGATGCTACGCTGAAAAACTTACCGTTGACGCCTGATAGCATTTGTACGGCGTTGGAGGAAATATGTGGTATAAATTTGAATGACGAAATAAATTTTATAGTCGGTAATATTGCCCCCATCCGGGAGGATGATGCTTACGGTGGTTACCGCGTAATGCTTGATGCAAAATATGACACGATTCTCACACCGCTGTCGATTGACATTTCCACAGGCGATGTCATCACGCCCCGTGCGATTAGCTATACTTTCAGTGGAATATTCGACGATACATTATCCTTTGATTTGTGGGCCTACAACATTGAGACTGTTATGGCTGAAAAAGTGGAAACCATTTTGCGTCGGAGCGTTTTCAATACACGACCCAGAGATTTTTACGATGCTTATATTCTCTGCACCACACAGCGTTTCGATAAGCTTTTGTTTCGGGAGGCGCTAAAAGCAACATCTGCCCACCGTGGAACTAGTGAGCAAATTGCCGATGTAACTGTTTTGCTTAAAACGTTGTCAGATAGCACTGTGATGCAGAACATGTGGGATGGATATAGGAAACAATTCGTTTATGCACAGGATATCACCTACGAAATGGTAATTGCTACACTGTCAGATATATTGTCATAGAAATCACTGTTTATGGTTCTATATAAGTAAAACTTTATGTCACCGCATTAATATTTGTATAAAAATGATATAAATGTATGGCCTCAGGATGATAGGCTCCTATCTGACTCAGCAGATAATAAAAATACCCCGCCTGAAATACCGATGTTTTACCGGTAGTCTTGGCGGGGTATCGTTGTTCTCCTCATGCTGTTTTTCTCACAGTCCCCACGACCATGGGATTGGAGTTATTCTTAATCTGCACCTGAATCTCGTCCGGCATAATCATAACCCTCTCCACAAGCTCGTCAAATGCTGCCATGTCAAATTTCTCAAGCTGCATGGCATCTGCAATTTCTGCAAGCAGTGTTTCCTCACGCACAGCGGAATTTTTGCAGCCGTTTCCCTTTTTGCCCTTCTGGCGTTCTCTGCAGTTCCATGCCTTGTAATGCCCACCCTTGCGGTCGGTAAAGGTTCTCCGCGTATAAGGTGCTCCGCATTCTCCGCAGAATACTTTTCCATACAGAAAATGTGTTTCGGTACAGTTGAACACAAGCCCGGCGGCTTTTTCGGCAGCCACTGCGTCCAGCTTTTCTTTCGTCTGTTCCCATGTGTTTCTGTCGATGATGCCGACATGGGCATCCCTGACATAATAGCTGGTGCAGTCGGTATGAATGGAGCGCTTTGTCAGAAAATCCTTTGGAGCATTCTTGCGCAGCAGCATGTCGCCTACATAATATTCGTTTTGAAGGATACGGCGTATCCGTTCAGCGGTATAGGGCTTTTCGCTCCTAAGCCGTCTGGCTCCTGCTGCATCCAAGTCTGCCGCAATTTCTGAATAGTTCATACCTGCAAGGAAATTATCAAACACCCTTTTTATAATCCACGCATCACCGTTGGGGATAAGCTTCCCGTCTGTTCCCATGTCATACCCCAGGATACGGTTACCACCCAAGTGATAGACGCCCTTTTCAAAGTCCTTCGCATACCGCCATCGGACATTTTCACTGATAGAACGGCTTTCTTCCTGCGCCACCGTTGCCAGCATGGAAAAAATGAAATCTGCGCTGGCGTCCATGCTGCTGATACCTTCGCGCTCGAAGCGTACCTCAACACCCCTGGATTTCAGGTCTTTCACATACCGCTGACAATCCACCACGTTTCGGGCAAATCGGCTGATGCTTTTTGTGAGTATAATGTCAATTTTCCCCTGCTCGGCATCCTGCATGAGCCTCAGGAATTCCGGGCGATGTTTTACACTGGTGCCGCTGCGCCCCTCGTCAGCGTACACACCGGCGAACTCCCAGTCATAATTTGCAGGGATCAACGTTTTGTAATACCGCACCTGTGTATCATAGCTTTCCTGCTGGCCTGCCGTATCGGTGCTGACGCGGCAATAAGCAGCCACGCGTTTCTTCTTCTGCGCAAGCTCCCCATAAACTTTTGTTACTTTCATAATGTACCTCCATCATAGTATATCTTCACCGTCGGGCAGAGCAACAATACTGTCATACCCATAAATATTTGGACGCTCAAATGCAGTTGGGGAGTGCCTGCCGACTTGCCGGTTCTCAAGGCGCGACAGGCTTTTACTGCCCACAGACTCCAGTTGCTCTTTATGGTTCGGGATATCGCGTTCTTTTAAATACTGGATGTTCACCTTGCTCTTAATACCAAAGGTCCACTCTATAACCATCGTATCCCACTTATGAAAACCCATGCGTTCCACCAGCGCGTCGAGCTGATAATACTCCACCTTTTCAATGCAGGGCAGTTCCTCTTTCATCTCCAAAGCAACACGCGCCGTCTGCGCAATTGACTCATCCCTTCGGCGCGCTTGTTTTTCAAGAGTTTTAATATCCAAATCGTCATATGCTTCGCAGAACGCTCGGTCAATATATTTTTCTTTTATAAAATAGCTCCTGCACTGATCGCTGCCGTTCTCCTGGGAGCAACGCCAGACCGGCGGGTGCCCGTGCTCCTGAATGCAGCTTCGGATCATTTTCTCTCCACATATAGGACAGAAAAGTTTTCCGTAATACGGATACTGGGTTGCACCCTTATGCCGGTCTTTTAGGGAAAGAATGATTTGTGCCAGCTCAAAGGTCTTTCTGTCTACAATAGGCTTGTGGTGGTCGCGCACAAAATAGCTGGGTACAACAGCCTGATCGTTCATTACTCGTTTGTGAGTAAGGTGGTCTACCGTATAGGATTTCTGAATCAAAACATCACCGCAGTATTTCTCGTTCTTCAGCAACTTGGACAGAACAGTAGGCGTCCAAACCTTACCCCAGGGGGAAACAATACCATCTTTAGCAAGACTCCGTGAAATTTCAGGCAGAGATTTTCCTTGTATGTACTCCACAAAAATGCGTCTGACGACTGCGGCTCTCTCCTCATTTATGATGTATTCCAGTTCGCCATCCTTATCGTATCCGTACACCGCCGACCACTTTGGTTTCCCCTCAGCAAAACGCTTGCGCTGATTCCACTTGATATTTTCTGAGATATTACGGCTTTCCTCCTGCGCGACGGCGGCAAGAATGGATAGCAGCATCTCCGAGGTGCCGCTGCTGGTGTCCAGCCGCTCTTTTTCAAAGTACACAAATACGCCCATTTCCTTAAGGTGCCGCACATAGGATAAGCACTCGAGCGTATTCCTGGCGAAGCGGCTGATGGATTTCGTAATTATATAATCAATCATACCGTTTTCGCAGTCTTCCATCATGCGTAAAAACTCTGTGCGGTTTTGCACCTGAGTTCCAGTTATCCCGTTATCTGCATATATCCCAGCCAGCTCCCAATCCGGCCGCGCGTCAATCTGCTCGCGGAAAGCCGACATCTGAAGCTCCAAGCTGCTTTGCTGTTCTTCCAGTTCTGTGCTTACACGGCAGTAGGCCGCCACCCGTTTAATCTTCTGCGGGATATTAATGCAGCCAGTCGTTTCGCGCCGGATCACTTCCACGGTCGGTTGTTGCTTCTTTTCGTTCATTTGCGCACCTCCATTTTTCTATTTCTGGGCGACTTTTTTCGATGGGGCGGTAGGGTGCTGTTATCCGCTTTTAACTCATGATTCTTGATGCGATTGCCCACACGATCAAACTGCGCCTTATCAATTATGGCGTCGTGATGTCCCTCAACATAATATTGTGGCCGCTGACCCCGGTTGGGCAGAGACCGTTTCTGCAAATAGTCAGGTTTGATTCTCTTGTTGGTCAGAATATCACCGATGTAGACTTCACTGCGAAGTAAGCCGTACAGCCGCTCATATGTCCATTTGACCGCCGTGCCCGCACGTTTCTCCATTTCGTCCAAACCATCGAGAATCTGCCAATATTTCCAGCCACTATCTGCTTTTTGAAAGGCAAACTGCACCCGTTTCGCTTCTTCCTCATTGATTACCCACCGGTGCCGGTTTCCGTCCTTTATCTTTTTATAGCCGTACCGAGCCCCGATGACGGGATTGCCGGCGGCGTTATTTCGTTCCTGCGACCAGCGGATATTTTGACTCATATTATTTATCTCCTCTTGAGCGATGGATGCCAGAACCGACAGCAGCATCTCGCCGCTGGTCGTCATGGTATCGATGCCTTCCCGTTCAAAAAGCACCGGGATACCCAGTTCCCGAAGCTGACGAATCGCCTCCATGCAGTCCGCAAGATTCCGAGCAAACCGTGAGATACTTTTCGTCATAATCACATCAATTTTTCCGTTTCGGCAGTCCTCCAGCATCTGCTGAAACTCCGGTCTGTGTTTCATCGTTGCTCCGGATATGCCCTGATCTCCGTATACTCGAACAAGCTCCAGTTTTGGATCATTGGAAATCATCTTTTTATATGCCGCACACTGCGTTTCGTAGGATTCCTCCTGCGCTTCGGATAGAGTACTGACACGGCAGTAGACCGCCACGCGCTTAATGCCGTTTGCTTGACGCTTGCCGTCGGGTGCGGTGTTTTGCGCTATTCGATTAAAAGTATTTTGCGTGTCCATAAAAAATCTCCTGCTCAAAGGCGCTGCGATTTACGTTTGAATGCCGCCTTTTGTTTGCTTTCTTCCGTTAAAAATGCTGAACTGCCAGTCAGATTGCGAAGCAGTATTTTCCGCTCGCTCTTGTATTCGGGGCCAATAAAGCCCAGCCGCAGAAGGAAGCAACGAAAGGCGTACTTTTCATTGTCGACCTCTTTAGGCTGGGCTTTTATCCGCAGATTTTGTTTAGCCATTTCGCAGAGTGCGGAAACAAAATGAATATATGCGGCGGTTTCATCACCTTCTCCACGCGCCGCGAACCAGGGGAATCGAATGGTTTCCTCGGTAATCTCAACCGGAAGGTCATCTACCCCAAGAGCGTGCCGTATTAAACTGCCTTTGCTCTCCACCAGTTGTTTGAGATTATGGAGCGCCATATCTGTAAAATCCGCTCTTGGCATCTCGATGGTTAAGGCTTCATGCTGACATGCCACAAACCCTTCCGTCGCTAATGCCTGAACCAATCGCTCCGTCTCCGGTGCGTCCGGGCCAATCAAAGTGCCGTATCGGTCGACAGTATATTCTCCTACCTTAAACGCGTAGGACGGCGTTCCTTTGTAGACCGGGTCGACTTGAAGAGCTTTTCCAATCGCGACTACCATTCGCTTCCGCTCGCTGCCAGATACATTATACTTGAGTTCCATGTGAATACCTCCCTTTTTGGTAGTCACATATTGCCTCTGAATCGGGATTATATCAAGTAATATCTCCGCTATATACTACACAAATATTCACTGATATCGCTGAAAAAATAGTTCATGATATGGCTTATACACACCTATCCACCCAACCTGAGCTTTCTTTTTCACTAAAATAACTGCATCGCCGACATCACGCCGTTTTGATTTCCAGTGATTTGATGGCTTCGGGCAGAACCAACTTGGCATCCACACGCTGTGTTGCTATAAAACCGACCTGCCCATGGTCCGCATAGCGCTCGTTTAAACGCTTGACGGAGCGCTTCCCCCTATCGCCGATCCAGAAATAATTGAAATCTCCGAAAAGGATAGGCTTGCTGTCAGAAGCTACTTCTGGCAAAAATTCACTGACATAGACCGGACGTCCAAGCAGCTTTTCTGGCTCTCCTTCCATAAGGGAAGGCTCCCAGATGTTTCGTCCCATGGCGCTTTTCACTTTGCGAAGTGTGCGATGAGCATCTTCGGACATAAACCACACGGCGTTCGCCCGATACTCTTGCCCAACGGAAAAATACAGTTCCAGCGCGTCCTCCGCAGACAAAACACCTGCCTCCGCACTCACAGAACCCACAGGCGCTTGCGTAAGTAGCCCCATCGGCTTATGATTGCCGTCTCCGGTCAAAAATGCTTCCTCCTCGCATTTTCCGATGCGCCGCGAAAATTGCTCCAGGATGAGTTTCTCAATATCCGCACCTGAATCCTCCAGCAGTTCATCGGATGCTAGGATCAGCGTACCCATCTTGTATGCATCCAGGACGATTTGTCCGAAAGATGGTTCGGTTTCAGTAATTTGCTCACCTTCTTCAATCCAAGCCGCGGCGCAATGGTCGATTACGGTGGGAATTATTAGCCTATGGCGTGTTTGAATCACATTACTGATCCGGCGAAGGTGATTTTCATTTTCCAGGGCAGAAACCAGTTTTGATTCATATTCGTCCGGCACCAGATAACCGCCTGCGCCGTCGCTGTTTTCCTTGAGAGCGTTCCGTGGCATTCCGTCGCGCATAAAGGCCCAGAAGGTATGGTTATATGCCGGGTTTGATAGCGTCTTGACTTTTTCTTGCTTTGTTTCGCCGTTCAGCGATTCCAATCTTGCTATCAGTTCATCGTAAGTATTTATAGTTTTGTTCATGATAGTAATCCTCCAAATATTTTGATATAAAAAATGCCGATGCATAAGTAGGCATCAGCGTCTGCGCATGGTCAGCAGTCGCTCCATCACGTCATCCTGGGGACTTTGACCGCTGTAATCTGTGGAACAGTTATCCCGCACGACAGCGTAGATTTGATTCCACAACGCGTTGGCATGCTTGGAATATTCTCTTGCCGCGGCTACATAAGGCGAGATGATCGCCGCCCCTGTCGTTGGGTGCTTCGCCAGAAATCCGAACTGTGAAATCGCTTCCTCACACTGAATCCATCGTGCAGCCGCCATTGCATACTGCTCCAAATTCTGCTGAGTCACCAGATGCTCACAGTGATGTTTTTGCAGCCAATTCCATGTGGCCTTGTAAATTTCACTTGCCACAAGGTCTTGTCCGCTTTTTTGCTCTGCGGACAAAAATTCATGTGGCGACGGCATTTCCGCCCCTTCCAAACATGGAGTGTCCGGCAACCCAATCACTGTAAGCGGTTCTCTGCCGTGATTGCCTTCCAATATTTTATCTGCCAGCGGTTTTCTGGGCCTGCCGCCGGTCCGAGGTTGAGGGCCTCGATTGCCCATTTGCATCATCCTTTCTTAAAACTTATGGGGTTAATACCCCTAAAACTTATTCGTTTTCGTGTACGAAGCCCCACGCCGCTGTCCGTTTTGAAAAGCTGTAGAGATTTTGATACCCCCACCGGTCATCTGAATGCCGAACTACCCGTTTTACAACACCCTTTTCCCGATGTAATATTCCAGTGGATGCTGAACGTTTTGTTCACCGTAATATACAGCACCGACAAGGATACCTGCTACCGCAACCTTATGCTGTCGCTAGAAACTCTAATCGGGTTATTACCCTTTTGAATACGCTTTTTATTCGCATGAAGCCCCACGCCGCTGTTTATATTGAAAGCTGCAGGGAACGAAATCCCCCACCTCCCGGGACAAACGTATTAAACGTATAAAACTGTTTACTAAACCTTCCGTGCGAACGCTTTTGATTTCTTGCTGATACAGTAGCACCAGTTCAGTTCATTCGGGTCAACAGGCTTGTAGCCAGCCTGTAGCATGGCGTCCTTAAACTCATTGTTGGTGAGATAAATGCGGGTGTCGCGCTCAAGCAGATGCTTTATGCCATAGCTGGTGTGTCCATACAGCGGGGTTTTGCGCGGCGAGATATTTTCCGCAATCCAGTTCATGACTGTGTCGATTTCCTCTTGTAAATGGTTGGTAATCAAGCTATCGTCAATGTATCCATTCTCGTTTGAGTATGGCCTTTTGTTTATCATCATTTTGATTTCCCACCCTTAAACAATTCATTCATGCTCATCGCACCGCAGGCACAGGTGTATGACGGCTTTGATGCGTTCTCATACCATCGTGGTGTCATCTCACCGCCGCATTTTGGACATGTACATTTGGGAATGATGCGAAAGGAACTGCTATCAATCTCTCCACAGCCAATAGAGTCCATTTCGTATATAGCGACATAGTCGTCATCCCATTCGCCGCCGTCCACCAGAGCAAACAGATAATGCCAGCCTTCCTTCGATATGTCCTCAAAGCAGCGGTTGCCTACATCGTCCTCGACAAGAGATAAAACGGTGCACCCATCCATGATGGGCAGAATCTGTTTAATGCGTACATGGTCTCTCATAATTACTCATCCTCTCCGCCAATTTCATAGTCGTGCCCGCAGGCGGCGCAGTGGTATTTCCACGGGTCCGGTATGCCGGCGTCTGCATTCAAACATGGATTCAACGGTTCACCGCAGTGCATGCAGTACAGGTCTTGCACCAAAACGCTCTCGCAGTCAAGCTTGATACTCCCGTCGGGATAGACGCGGTAGAACGCAGTGGTACCGTCGGCATATTCAGCCAGACGGAAATTGTAACCATTCTCCTCCTGTGAACCCCACGTCACTCCTCTTGAAGTGGTTTCTTTGGTCAGTACTACATAGCCCTTAGGAATGGGCATCAGGTTTTTTACGGAATTCTTCATTTGAAATCTCTCCTTTATATTGGTTTTTTATGTTTTTGTATCCACGGGTAGCCGATCAAATCCGAGAGTGGCTACGCCGCAAGGGGATAGAAAATGCTGCAATTTCAAGGAATTTATACTATAGTATCCACTGTAACCATTGTAGCCACTATATACATATCTCGTATGGGGCAAATGTAATATCACCTCTCCATATCTCATCTTTATATTTATATGTATATAATGGTGTGTGTCGCTCAAATGGTGGATACAGTGGCTACAGTGGGTACGGATGCCTGTCATGCCGTTTTGCCGGTCAACGGCTGTATGGGGTCTCCCAGAAACTCTTCCTCCGGCGGCATACAGTTGGTAAGAGTCAGATTGGCACAGATTACCCGAAGGTTTACGCCCTGAATCCGTTTCTGAGTCTGGGAGCGCTTTTTACCATCAGAGTCGTAGTTGGTGGCGATATACCCGCGTTCCTGAAAGCCTTTGATGCACTTGGTATAGGAAAAACCGCCTTCCTCAAGCGCCTGACGCAGATTTGTGCTGATGATAAAAACATGGTTTGGTTCAATCGAGCCATAACACGGAATGGACTCCTGCGCGAAACGCTTCCGGTTGGCAGCAACCCAGTCCTTCACAAAACTCCATGCGCGCTCGACGACATCCTCCTTTTCCAGTGACTTTGCGTTCGTCAGCATCGCTATGCCGAATTGCAGCGCCTCCTTGTATGCCTGCTCTTCGTTTAGCCCAAATATGGACTGAGCGGAATATGTATCCGCCAGTGCCAGTACAGCAATATTGTCCAGATGAACGCCGGGATCGCCGAGGCACAGCATATCGAAATGGGCTTTTATCCCGTCGTGCAATTTTGTAAAATCGGCCTGCATCTTACCTTTCTGCGGCAATACTTGCTCGATGAGATATTCGATGTACCGCTTCCCGGCAAAGCCATAGTTACTCTCGCTGATTTGATGAACCTTTCGGCCAAACTCCGGATCTTCAATCGGCGGCCCGTAAAGCTCCAGAACGCGGCTGTCCACGCCGTCCATCGAGCTTTCGCTGCTCAGAGGCTGTTCGCCGGTGGAGATAATGCAGTTGCGCCATGTGGGGACGTCCTGCAGGCCTCCATTCTTTGCGCCTCTGGTCTTGCCGTAGCCGTTGCCGAGAGAGTAAACGATCATGGATGCCGACAGCCGTTTTTCGTTCAACACCTGAAGTTCATCCAAACCGAGGGGTAAATGCTTCAGCGTTCCGGCCCTACGCTCCAAGCCGACAGCCGTGCTGTTGAAATTTCCCATCAGCTTTAGTGGATCACCCCAAGCGGACAGAGCGAACTTTAGCCCCGCCGTCTTGCCGCTACGGGTCGAATGCCAGATGTGAATGATAATAACCCGCATCTGAAGCGGCTCCAGTAGTGGTGACGCAAACGCTGCCGCAATTTGCGCTCTGGCAAAGAGCGAATTCCTCAGTGTCTTTGCTGTCTCCAGCCACAGATCGTAATCACCGTTTTCGCAGATGCTTTTCACGATGCCCTCGCCGTCAGAACCTTCGTCTTCGTATACGACGTCGCCTTTGACGACGCAGGGATAAAACTCACGGCCCATCCAGCCGATTCGGTTGATGCTTCGAGTAAACGGGATTACATCGGCATTTTCCCGTTCATAGACGCACAGATACCGCACAACCCCCTCTGCGTTATCCGATGTCACCGGCAGGCCACTGTCGGAGAATTTGACAATGGTGCTTTTATTGAAAATGCCGGAGCGCGGCGCGTCGAGATACTTCCATCGGTCATTTCGGAAGAAAGCCAATTCCACCTTTTCCTGTCCTGTGTCGATGTTCTCCAGCCGTCTGGTAATGACCAGCGGCTCGGGGCAGAGACAACTGTGGACGATGCCGGACTCGTCAAAGTGGGTGGCCTCCACACCATACTCCATGGAAAGTGCATATCCGGTTGGCTCCTTAGCACCACCCATGTCAATGCCCTCAAGCCGTATTTCGGTCGGTTCACCGGAAAAGTCCTGTGCTGCGGAGGTTGGTGGGACATATACATGGCTCTTGACAGCTCGTTCAAAATCTCGCGTACTGACGCCGAGTTTCTTTAGCCGCTGCTTAAACTGCACATATTCAGAAATGCACTTACTTTTCGCGTAAGAAAGCAGGCTTAGTGAATATGGGTCGAATATCTCCGGGACTGATAAATTCTCTTTACCAAGCAGGTGTTTGAGTTGCTCTTCTTTGGAATACATCGCCAGAACGACCGGGGCTTTTACGCCGCAGCTGCCCTCGGGGCAATGAAAACCGAGCTTCTCGTGAATAAAGGCACATGAGCAGGGTTTCTTTGCTTCCCGCGAGCGAGCAATCTTGTAGGCGGTCTCCTCGGAGCTGTATCCGCTATACAGGGAACTCCAATTATGAAAAAGCTCCTCGCCGTCCGGCGTAAGCACTACATTGGAGCATACAGCCTTCCATTCCGGCTCGGTAACACTTTCAGGATCATCGCGCATTTTTTGCGTGAACAGGCAACCGTCCATAATACGTTCCGCACTGCCAATAGCCCGTTCATCTACGACAAACGGTGTGCTTTCCGCAATCGGTTCCGGTTCATAAAAGTCTGCAAAGTCGTCTACGGTATAAAAAATGCCGCTCTCCCAAAGGATGCGGCACGGTACGGGCGATTCCAGTTTGAAATTGTTGCTGCCGGGGGCTCGCAGCATTCGGGCGGGGTCAAATACATTATCCAGCGCCCACCCCTGTTCTTTACATAGCTTCGAAAGGTGCCTTCCATATCCCGACAAAATTCCGGAGACCCTGTCTCTGGCGGTATCATCATGTACAGGCACCGGTTCTTTGAATATCCAAAACGGATCCAGCCCATACCCTGTGTCTATGATGACGGTCGGTGGCTTCTCAAGCCCTTTCAGATATTCCAGTACAACTTCCTTTGACGGCGGGAGGTTTTTGTCCTTATGCGCAGGCCCTGCCACGTCATAATCGGCAAACAGACAGTTAGCGTACACTGTATCTTCCGAACCGCCTCGAATTTCGTTTGGTATATCGCCCCGACGGGGCCATACGGAAAAGTATGTATTGGCAGTCTTTCCAAGCTCGGCGGCATCTTCATAAAACTTTTCCAGTCGTTCCGTCGGGTAGTGCCAGATCTGCTTGTCGGGTAAAGTCATGATCGAAATCATACAGTTCTTGCATTTTCTAAAGAGCGCTTCAAACAGTTCCAGGTTCTCCATTCATTTGCACCTCCTTCCTCCCTGATTTTTGCTTTCGGGCATAATAATAGCCGTTCCTCATATTTAGGACGGCGTAGTATGGTGTCGGGTCAAGCACACCTGTATAATCCCGAATATCCAGTTTTTCTTCTTTACATCGCCGGTTTTCCCGCTGTCGCTTTCGATCTTTCATATACTCCTCCCAATAGACAGACTACTCCCTTGCCGGAGTTTAAGGTCGACATCCGCTTTGAGCGGGAAACGACCAGGCATATGCCCGATTATTCAGTTGAGACTGCATTATCCTTTGGCTCGGCCTCAAGGCGCTTCTCAGCGCGTTTACGCCAGTAATTTTCGTTGTGCTTCTTAACCTTGTCAGGGTTATTTCTGCGCCACTGACGGAAATATTCGCGCTTTTCTTCCTGGACTGCTGCTTCGAGTTTCTTATACTCCATGCTGTTCACCTCCTGAAATTATTTCTTTTTTCTTTTATTTTCTCTTGACAAGTTTCGTTTATCTTGTTATACTAATTATAGTACAGGCAAAGCGTAATGTCAATAGAATCGATACCAGAAACACAAAGTTCAAGTAAAACGAAATAATGAGGAGATAAAGCTATGGCACTACAAGTAGTTGGATATAACGGCATATTCCCCAGGATGTTAAGGGAGATGCTTGACCGGCATCCTATGACGGGAGTCAGGACTACTCTGAAAGAACTGGCGAAGGCGATAGGAATCCGGCAGCAGACTGTGAGTTTATATAAGAACGGAGAAACACAGCCGACACCGGAAACACTGGTGAAGATAGCGGAGTTTTTCGGGGTGTCCGTGGATTATCTGCTGACCGGGGTCAGTTCGCAAAACAAATCGCTGCATGAAGAACTGGGGCTATCGGAAGAAGCCATAGGTATGATTAAAACAGCCAAAGCGACAGAAGCATTTGACGGTATGCCCTCACTGCTTGACACGCTCAACGGATTGCTTTCCGACCGGGACTTTTACGAATTTCTGGATGAGGTCACCTTCAAAGCACAGCAGGTCAAAGCGGCCCTGAATGGCTATATTGATAAAAGTCACATGGGTAACTTTGATGTGGAAGGCTATTATATCTGGGACTTACAGAAGTATATTGAGGAATTCATCCTCAAGCAGCTGGTCAAGCGTGGTCTTACAATAGAGGAAAGAACGGTAAAAACAAAACGCCGGTACGATGGAGATTAAGCTCTCCGCCGCACCGGCGTTATATATTGTCTGTATAATGGCACTCATTCCAACTCTGGATTCAGTACCGTTATGTTTTATTCGTTTATCAGTATTTTCTCCATACCATCCTGTCAACCACGCCCGTATACGACTGGATGATCTTGACTACCTTGGTCGACACATTTTCTTCAATATAATCCGGTACAGGAATACCGTAATCGCCGTTTTCGTTCATGTCGAGCGCCGTGGTTACAGCCTGAAGCAGCGAATCACCGTCAATACCAGCCAGCACAAAGCACGCCTTGTCGAGCGCTTCCGGGCGCTCTGTAGAGGTACGGATGCAGACAGCAGGGAACGGATGACCGATTGAGGTAAAGAAGCTGGATTCCTCCGGCAAAGTTCCGCTGTCGGAAACAACCGCATATGCGTTCATCTGGAGCTTATTATAGTCATGGAATCCAAGCGGCTCGTGCTGAATCACGCGGCGGTCAAGGACAAAGCCTGATGCCTCAAGCCGCTTCTTTGAACGCGGGTGGCAGGAGTAGAGTATAGGCATATTGTACTTTTCGGCAAGACTGTTGATTGCATTAAACAGGGAGAGAAAGTTCTTTTCTGTATCGATATTTTCTTCGCGGTGAGCGGAAAGAAGGATATATTTTTTCGGTATAAGGTTAAGTCTATCGAGTATGTCCGACGCTTCGATATCCTTGAGATTTGCGTGAAGCACCTCAGCCATTGGTGAGCCGGTAACATAGGTGCGCTCCTTCGGCAACCCGCACTCGGCAAGATAACGGCGTGCATGTTCGGAATATGCCATGTTGACATCCGAAATGATATCGACGATACGACGGTTGGTTTCCTCCGGCAGGCACTCGTCTTTGCAGCGGTTCCCAGCTTCCATGTGGAAAATCGGGATATGCAGGCGCTTTGCGGCGATTGCCGACAGACAGCTGTTCGTGTCGCCGAGAATCAGAAGCGCGTCAGGCTTAATCTGGCTCATAAGTTTATATGAGCAGTTGATGATGTTGCCGATTGTGGCTCCGAGGTCGTCGCCGACCGCGTTCATATATACTTCGGTATCTTTCAGTTTCAGGTCACGGAAAAACACTCCGTTGAGGTTGTAGTCATAGTTCTGTCCGGTGTGTGCGAGAATGCAATCAAAATATTCTCTGCACTTGTTTATAACCGCGGCAAGGCGGATTATCTCCGGGCGTGTACCGACGATAATCAGCAGCTTCAGCTTTCCGTTGTTCTGAAAGTGTATATCCGAATAATCAAGTTTCATTTCCATTGCTCACACCTTTTCAAAGTAAGTATCCGGCTTGTCCGGGTTGAAGCACTCGTTCGCCCACATGAAGGTAATAAGGTCTTCGGTATCAGAAAGATTGATAATATTGTGCGTATAGCCGGGAATTATCTCGACAACCTGAAGCTTATCTCCGCTTACCTTGAATTCGATTACGGGATAGTCGTTGCCGTTCTCGTCCCTGCCTATTTTGCGCATCTGAATGAGTCCTGTGCCTTTTACAACGACGAATTTCTCGTTCTTTGACAGGTGCCAGTGGTTTCCTTTTGTTATGCCGGGCTTTGAGATATTTACGCTGAACTGACCGCGGTCGGGTGTGCGGATTATTTCGGTAAAGCTTCCGCGCTCGTCGCAGTTCATTTTCAGGTCGTAGATAATTTTATCCTCCGGCAGATATGAGAGCCAAGTGCTGTAAAGCTTTGAGACAAGCGGATTGGTGAAATCCGGCACGCCGAGAGAGGTGCGGATTTCGGGAAAGCTTTTTATTGTTTCGGCGATAAAGCCGAGTGTAGTTTCATAGTGAACGGGAACGGTGCAATATGCGCCGTTTTTTGTTTCCCTGCCGCTAAGAGCGCGGAGCATTTCATCGACCAGGTCATCTATGTAGACGAGATCCATCTGCACCGACGGGTCATTGACCTGTATGGGCAGACCGTTAGCGATATTATGGCAGAAGGTTGCGATTGCGCTGTTGTAATTGGGTTTACACCATTTCCCGAAAAGATTGGGGAAGCGGTAAACAAGTACTTTTGCGCCGGTTTCTCTTGCGTAACCGAAGAACAGCTCCTCTCCTGCCCTTTTGCTCTTGCCGTACTCGCTTCCGGCGTATCTGCCCTCAAGGCTTGCCTGAACAGAGCTTGAAAGCATCACGGGGCAGGGGTTTTTATGCTTTTTCAGGGTGTCGAGCAAAGTTGATGCAAATCCGAAGTTGCCTTCCATAAACTCGCTCTGCTCTTTTGGACGGTTTACTCCGGCAAGGTTAAATACAAAGTTGGCTTTGGCACAGTATTCGTCAAGCTCGGCAGGGTCGGAGTCTATGTCATAAAGATACAATTCTCCGATTTCAAGTTCCGGATGTGTCTTATCCTTGCCGTCCCTTATATTTTTCAACGCTTCGGTCAGATTTCTTCCGACAAACCCTTTCGCGCCGGTTATGAGTATATTCATCACTTATTCTCCCATGCTGCGATTTCATCTCTGATATACTGCAGGGTAAGAAGTTTTGCCTTTACCTGTTCAACATTCAGAAGCTCTGTGTTGTTGGAGTTGAACTCGGTCAGGGTGTTGCGCTTGGTATCGCCCTCTTTGAAATACTTGTCGTAGTTTAAGTCACGCTTGTCGCAGGGCACCCGGTAGAAGCTTCCGAGGTCAATCGCTCCGGAGCACTCCTCGTTGGTCAGAAGTGTTTCATACATCTTCTCACCATGGCGGATGCCGATAACCTTGATATCATCTTTGGTGTTAAACAGCTCTTTAACAGCTTGAGCCAGTGTCCCAATCGTACATGCAGGAGCTTTCTGAACGAGTATATCACCACTTGTGCCATTCTCGAAAGCGAAAAGGACAAGGTCAACAGCCTCATCGAGGGACATAATGAAGCGCGTCATACTAGGGTCGGTTATTGTTATAGGCTTACCAGCTTTTATCTGCTCGATCCACAGTGGTACAACACTTCCACGGGAGCACAGAACATTGCCGTAGCGTGTGCAGCAGATCTTTGTCTTATCGGGGTTGACCGTGCGAGATTTAGCAACGATAACTTTCTCCATCATCGCCTTGCTTGTCCCCATAGCATTAACCGGGTAAGCAGCTTTATCTGTGGAAAGGCATATAACCGACTTTACGCCCTCGTCGATAGCAGCAGTCAAGACATTGTCAGTGCCGATAACGTTCGTCTTAACAGCCTCCATCGGGAAGAACTCGCAGGATGGAACCTGCTTGAGAGCTGCCGCATGGAATATGTAGTCGACACCGTGCATTGCGTTCTTGACTGATGCCAAGTCGCGCACATCACCAATGAAGAACTTGATTTTGTCCGCAACCTCCGGCATCTTTGATTGAAATTCGTGACGCATATCATCCTGCTTTTTTTCATCGCGGCTGAATATACGTATCTCTCCGATATCAGTCTTCAGAAAACGGTATAAAACCGCATTGCCGAACGAGCCAGTTCCACCGGTAATCATCAGGCATTTATTTGTAAAAAGCCCCATATGTTTATATCTCCTTTATATCTTATTTCACCATTATTATTAGTATATATCAAATATCAATACTTTGTTGCATTATAGTAAAGTATCTATTCCATCAGCATATTCTATAAAGAATCAAAATAAATTATCATTAGATTTCTTCTCCATCCGCTTCTCCAAAGTACAACTCATCATAATAGTCGTTGATATTCCTACTCTTTTTGCGCTCAAATAAATCATACTTTTCGGGGGTTCTGAACATATCGATGGCTTTATTATAACCAATAATTGAAGCGACAGATGGCAGGTCACACTCGGCCTTAAAAGCATATACGGCTGATGTATAAAAAATGTCGCTCATTTTGTAGTCGGCTTTAATTTTCCGTTTTATCATATCACCCAATCTATCAGCGAATGCTTGTATTGATGTGTTATGCGTTGTTCCGGGGTGCGTAGTGATGAAGTGCGCAGACTTTGCAAGTTTTTTCTTTGTTATCCCTATACGCTCCGCTTGTTACGCAAGTTCCATTTTCAAAAAATCAAATGCTATTTCCGGTTCTTCAATTCTGACCTTTTCTATTCTCTCCAATTCGACTATTTCAAAGCTCTTTCTGCCTTCCATTCGACGATTGATATCGATCCGGTGATTCTCAAAATCAATATCCTTCCATCGAAGGGGAACAAATCTTTCCATATCGATTCCACAAATGAAAAACGCTGCGAATATGTACTCCTTCCGTTCTTTGCAAGCCACAAGGAATTCACAGATTTGTCTGTCCGTAAGATAGTATCTTTCATACTGCGTTTCCTTAACTCTAAATCGCTTTACTTTCGCCGCAGGATTAGTTTCAACAAAACCTCTTTTAATTCCATACTCATACATATAGTTGATATTGCGAATCTGAGTATTTGCCGATCCCGTTTGGCCGCGTCAAGGGAAGTTCGCAATTTGGGGACTCCGGGCGGTGAATTAGGCTGCGTTTAACAGCAGTGTCTGAATGGATTTCGGATTCAGGTATGCCCTGGAAACAGACCAGTCCTCGGCATACTCTATGAGGTAGGTTGTCACTAATCGGAGATAGGAATCCGGGTTGGGAAAAATCCCAACAACGCTGGTTCTGCGGCGGATTTCTTTGTTCAGCCGCTCCAGCATGTTGGTTGAAGAGATTTTGCGAGCGTCGAGTTCTGGAAACGCATAGAATGCCAGTGAATCCTCCAGCCCCTCCTCCAAAATCTCAATTGCCTTTGGAAATCGCTTTTCATACCGCGCTGAGAGCTGAGTTGCCCGCTGGCGGGCCAACTCAGCGGAGGGTGCCAGCCAAATTTCCTTTAGCTGCGCCGCGAAAGAGTCCTTCTCTTTCTGCGGTACATGAGCCAGAATATTCCGCATAAAATGTACCTTACACCGCTGCCAGGAAGCACCGGGAAAGCTTTCGCGGATAGCGGCAATCAGCCCCTTATTGGCGTCGGAAACCACCAGCGATGGAGTTTCCAGCCCTCGCTGCTTTAAGTTTTGAAACAGCTGAGCGTAACTTTCTTTGGACTCATCCATCATCGGCTCCACAGCCAGCACTTCTCGCTGCCCCTGCGCATTGACGCCGCAGGCAACCAGCACCGCCATGCTGACGACGCGGCCGTCCACGCGGACTTTCTCATACAGTGCATCCGTCCATATGACAGGATAGCGCTCTGCCAGGGACCGGCTGCGGAAGTCCTGCACCTGCTCGTTCAGCCCTTTTGTCATCTCGCTGACCTGGCTTCGGGAGAGATTTTCAATTCCCAAACTGTGGGCCAGTTTCTCCATCTTCCGGGTGGACACGCCCTGTACGAACGCCTCCTGAATGACCTGAATCAGCGCCGCCTCGCTGCGCTTACGCTCTGTGACAAAAAACGGGATGTATCCACGGCTGCGCAGCTTTGGCACCATGAGGTACATCGTTCCCATGCGGGTATCCAGCCGCCGGGGGCGATATCCACAGCGGTAATCGCTGCGGGACGGATTGTGTGCGTTCTTTTCCGCGCCCACAATGCTGGAGACCTCTGCCTCCATGAGTTGTGCGCATAGCCACTCCAGCATACTGAGCATGGGGTCCGGCTCGCTCATACATTTGAGTAGCAAATCCGTAAGACCTGTGATATTCTTTCCTTGAGCCATTGGGTGATCACTCCTTTTTTGAATGTCTCGACACCATTCATTTTACCGGAGTCCCAATGGCTTTTCTATGCCTTCATGAAATTGCGAACTTTATTATACACGGCCGATATTCCTGTCTTCTGATTGCTGATTCATGGCTGCCATCAGATCTTTACCGTCATAATGGCTGTTTACATGATCAAGTAAATCCTTGGGGATGTCATGTTTGATCGGTTCATCTTGTATCGTAATAGCTCCATCGAGAGCGGCATAACCATCAAGTGCTTTCTTGAGATCATCTATCGTTGGAAAGATTGACCTATCAATGCCATCACAGTTAAATACTGCCTGTAACTCATCCATTGCAAACGAAGTGCTGTGCTTAATATCTTCAATATAATCTCGAAGTTCGGTTACTCCCTCGTTTGGAAAAACTTTTTTGCCTCCGTCCATCATGTCGTATACTTGCTGAGATAACCCTACGGAATGTTTGAATCGAAGCTTCTCAAAATGCCAGTTATTCTGCAGCGGCTGATCGTTACGCATAGGATAGATATAACCGCTCTGATGAGCACATCGTTGCAGTGGTTGATACCCAATCTGGAGCGCCACTCCATCCATATCTCCAGATTGCAAATAAAACCGCTTATTCGGCTCAGGCCACTCATTTTCATTTCCATTATGGAGATGCTCGAAACTCCAGTTCATGAAGCCTCCGCCGTTCATGTAATCAATAATCCAGTCAGGCGCATGAAAAATATAGCCGTACTTGGTATCTTCACTTATATCAATATCTGCTTGTGTGAGAGGTCGGAATGAATCAGTTTCAGGAACAAACTTGCAAGTTGCAAAAAACAAGGCAGCTCTAAAATCATTAGTCAAATCAAGCAAATGCGTAGGAAAACCATAATGTTGCGCTAGCGCATCAAGATTTATGTCGCTTAGTTTTGCTTCCCAATAAGGCACAACATTGATATTCCAGAGCAAATTCCCAAATTGCCACTTATGGAGGTGTGCTATAACACGGTTTAGTTCTTTCTCCCTTTCGTCCATTCCATCTTTAAGAAAGCGATTAAGAGAAGGAACAGATCTATGGAAATTTTGTACTTCTCCCCGGAATAATTGTCTCTTACTAGGAAATGTAATGATGCGTAGGCCATAAGGCATATGTATGACGGTTCCACTCACCTGAGTTATCTGAAATTCTTCAATGAGCCAGTCAGTTTTCTTTGTATATGTTCCACTCCGGAGAGCTTTATCTCTCTCGACGACTTCACTCTTTACAGCCTCTGACCACGCTTCATCTTGATCTGCGTATGAAAGAAGCTGATTGATATCATCTACTGTGATATCATGTATCTGGTTTTTCTGAGGATCCGGAAAGAGCCAATTGCTCTCATCGTATATCAGATTTGATGCCATATGGCTCCTCCTTCCTCTATCCTCACAGCCTTATAGGCCTGATCATCAATTTGGTGTGGTTCGGGGGTATGGCCCCTGGGAAAATGTCCTATATGCTTAACGTCTATATCCTTGTCAGCCTTGTCACTGATTGTTCTCACGGCTACAAACCACACAAATTCCCGTAGGGTATCCCGCCTGAACCATCATAAGTGTGTTAGTTGTTGCCATAAGTACTCTACCTCCATCCATTTTCCACTTGCGCTTCAAATGCTTCGGTTCGTGCCGTCGGACAATCACACACAGCCAATTAAGAAATAGACAAACAAATAGCTTTTATTCCATAGCTATATCAATCAACGAACTATTAATAAGCATTCTCATTCGGTCTGCTGCTTCCCTTGCTTGGATTTCATCCTTTGTACGATAAACGGCAAGCAGCTCACAAAGTCTAGGAAGGGCAAGCTTTTCAACCACATTTGCATTTGAGATGTTCAACGCATCCCTCACCCGCTCTTCAAACCACTCTGGACTAACATCATATTTTTCGTGAAGGTCAATAATCATTTTGATACTACCACCAGTATTACGTCTTTATCCTTCATATGTAACGTTACTCTATCCCCCTCGGCATCGATTGACTCGATCCTAAATTTATCAAAGATGTGCGTCCCGTCAATACGATAAAATGAGCCTTCATCGATGATCGCGGAAGGTGCCCCGAGACGATATTCACCATGTGGATAGATGAGCGTTCTTACTTTATAGTTTGATAAATCTTTAATTGTGCCACCCAAGGTTCGTAATTACCGAATTCCAGAATATCAGCAATGCGCTTGCAAGCACGACCATCACCATAAGGATTACATGCTTTGCTCATTTTTTCATATTCATCCTTGTTTTCGAGTAACAGATTGAAGGTATTATAAATAGTCTCCTCATTCGTTCCCACTAGCCGAAGCGTTCCGGCATCTACGCCTTCAGGGCGCTCCGTTGTGTCACGCATGACTAATACCGGCACTCCGTAGGAAGGGCATTCCTCCTGGATTCCACCAGAATCAGTCAGGCACAGAAAAGAACGAGCCTCAAAATTATGGCAATCGAACACTTCGATTGGCTCAATAATATGGATCTGTTTGCAATCTCCTAATTCTTCATCCGCAGCTTGTCGGACAACTGGGTTCATATGGATCGGATAGATCGCTTTGCATTCGGGATGTTCATCCAATACTCTCCGAATTGCCCGGAACATATGATGCATGGGCTCCCCGAGGTTTTCTCTTCTATGGGCCGTAATAAAAATCAGCTTTCCATCACCCACCCAATCAAGCTCAGGATGTGAGTAGTCATCCTTAACAGTATGCTGCATTGCATCAATGACAGTATTCCCGGTGATGTAAATGGTATCCGGATTCTTGCCTTCCGATTTCAAATGATCGGCGGCCAGTTGTGTCGGCGCAAAGTTATACTGACTCACAATCCCTACTGCCTGCCGATTGAATTCTTCCGGATAAGGAGAATAGATATTGTATGTTCTCAGACCCGCTTCCACATGACCTACAGGAATCTGGAGATAGAAACAAGCCAATGCCGTCACAAAAGTAGTTGAGGTATCACCGTGGACAAGAACCACATCCGGCTTTTCCTTCTCTAATACCTCTTTAATTCCATTGAGAATATTCGTAGTTATATCGAACAGTGTCTGCCTATCTTTCATAATATTCAGATCATAGTCCGGAACAACACCAAAAGTCTCCAGGACTTGATCCAGCATTTGGCGATGCTGGGCTGTGACACAAACCACAGTCTGAATGCCCTTTCTCGTTTTCAGTTCATTGACAAGTGGGCAAATCTTTATTGCCTCTGGCCTGGTCCCGAAGACCAGCATCACCTTTTTCATACGAATTCTTCTCCTTTGAAGTTAGATACGATAGGTACCTTCTAGTTTACAGATATTGTGGCAGTCCAGAACGATCTTTCCCACCAACTTATCCATGTTCTCCTTTATCTCGTTATGCTTGACCATGATTACTACAAGGTCAATGTCATTCAAAAATACATCCAGATCATGATACTGGTTTGGCACAACATCATTTGTGATATATGGATCATAGACCTTAAGCCCTGTCGCAAGATGACGTTCTTGACTCTCTAATAGTTGAAGAGTTGGACTTTCTCTCATATCATCCACGTTCTCTTTGTAGGTCAACCCATACAAGCCAACCCTCGTAATGTCCTTAAGCCCCTTTTCCTTCATGATCTCGTAGATACGGTTCAAAACAAAATCTGGCATGCTGTCATTAGTTTTCATGGATTCATCGATAACCTTAGCAAGAGAAGGATAATCCCCCACTAGAAACCACGGATCTACGGAGATACAGTGACCGCCAACACCTGGGCCGGGCTGCAGGATATTTACTCGTGGATGCATATTGCATATCCTGATGATTTCATATACATCCATATTGTCATGACGGCAGATCTTAGCCAGCTCATTTGCAAATGCTATGTTTACTGCTCTAAATGTGTTCTCCACAACCTTGGTCATTTCTGCTGTTTTTATGTCCGTTACTACAATGTTACCACCACAGAATGTTGCATAGAGAGACTTCACTTTCTCCCCAATTATCGGATCATCTGCACCTATTGTTCTATCATTATGCAGCAGTTCATAGATCATATTCCCAGGAATAATACGCTCTGGCGCATGGACAAGATGAACATCTTCGCCAATTTTGAACCCTTTTTCTGTTACGTAAGGCCTGACATACTTGTCTATACTTCCCGGGCTCACGGTAGACTCGATTACAACTACGGCCCCCTTGGGTGCCACCTTTAAAACATCGTCAATCGCCGCCGTCACATACTTCATCTCCACTTTCTTAGTGAATTTGTCGTATGGTGTCTGCACAGAAACAATGTACACATCCGCAACCTGATACTCTGTAGTGAACTGAATGCCGCCAGCAAGCGCCGCCTGGAAGAGTTCGTCAAGTCCTTCCTCTTTGAAGGTTGTCTTACCGCTCTTCAACATGTCCACCTTCCCTTGGCTGTGGTTTGTTCCAATCACATCCACCCCATGGGAAGCCATCATAAGGGCAGTCGGAAGACCAATGTACCCAAGACCGATCACGTTAACCATTGATGCACTCCTTTAAATAGTCAGATTGACCTGGTCGGCAGATCACACATGCTGCTTGACAGGTCTTCATTTTTTGACCCGCCAACCAGGATCGTTGCTGAGTATTGTTGGGGTAGTGCTATTTATCTCTGCACGCACGAAGCGTGGGATTTATTAGATATGATAAACACCGGGCAGATGGCAAATGTTATGGCAGTCCAGAACTACCTTATCCGCCAGCTTATCCATGTTCTCTTTGATCTCGTTATGCTTGACCATGATGACCACAAAGTCAACAGCATCTAGGAATTCATCCAGACTGTGGTACTGGTTAGCTACCACATCCTTTTCAATGAAGGGATCGTAAACCTTCAGCCCTGTGGCCAGATGACGCTCCTGACTCTCCAAAAGCTGGAGTGTAGGCGACTCACGCATATCATCGACATTTTCTTTATAGGTAAGACCGTAAAGACCAACTCGGGTGATGTCAGTCATACCCTTTTCCTTCATGATCTCGTAAATCCGGTTAAGCACGAAGTCAGGCATACCATCATTGGTCTTCATGGATTCGTCGATAACTTTCGCAAGAGACGGATAATCACCTACCAGGAACCAGGGATCAACGGAAATGCAGTGGCCTCCAACACCCGGACCAGGCTGCAGGATATTAACACGAGGATGCATATTACAGATCTTAATAATCTCGTAAACATCCATATTGTCATGACGACAGATCTTTGCCAGTTCATTAGCGAAGGCAATGTTAACAGCGCGGAAGGTATTCTCCACAACTTTAGTCATCTCAGCGGTCTTGATATCGGTAACTACAATCTCACCTTGGCAGAAGGAAGCATACAGTTCCTTGACCTTCTCGCCGATAGCCTTATCATCAGCGCCGATGGTACGGTTGTTATGCAAAAGCTCATATACCATGTTGCCGGGGATAATACGCTCTGGAGCATGGACAAGATTTATGTCCTCTCGATGCTCCGCTACAAGTACGGGCCTTACACTCTTCTCAATGGTTCCGGGGGATACTGTAGATTCCACAACCAGTGTAGCCCCATTAGGAGCCACTTTAAGCACGTCCTTAACAGCTGCAACTACATAGCAAGCGTCAACCTTTTTGCTGAATTTATCGTAGGGAGTGGGAACAGAAACTATATAGGTATCTGTTACCTGATACTCCGTTGTGAACTTTATTCCAGCTTTTACAGCTTCTTGAAACAGCTCATCGAGCCCGTCTTCTTTAAAGGTAGTACGACCGGCATTCAGGGTTGCGACAAGTTCTTTGTTGTAGTCCGTACCGACGACTTCGACTCCATGAGATGCCATCATAAGGGCGGTAGGAAGTCCGATGTACCCGAGTCCGATTACGTTGATCATTTTTTCATTTCTCCTTTGCTATGGTTAAAACTTAGTTATCGCTGATATTAGTAGACGGCTTTTTACTGCCGATTCCCTTTGAGAACAAGAACACCAGGAAGATTAATCCGATGTAACATAGTGACCGAGATACACACAAAGCTTTAAGGAAATAGTAAATATCTCCGCTTGTAGCTCTGGTCAGAGCGCCACTCACCACAGATGCTAAGATGAGGCTTCCATTTACTACCAGCTCCCACCCCTGTTTATTGCAAACAGCTAGGGACTGTGAAATAGCCGTACCCACTAACCTAAAAGAGAACATCAAGGCAAGTATTTTTATATATTCTCCTGCCACATACCATCCTTCACCAAGAAGTGCTGCACAAACCGGCGGTGCCACAAAATACATGCCGAAAAACATCGGTATAGCCATTGCAACGAGGAACAAGAACGATTTCTTAAAAGCGTTCTCGAATTTTCCTGATTTTTCGTACTCACGAGAAGCCTCTTCGATATATACTTTAGCAACATTGCCACTAATCAAGCTTATAGGCATGCCAAGAACCCGATTCGAGATTGAGTAAAAGGCAAGAGTGGTGGTATCAAATATATCTTCAATCAAAAATGTGATAATTGAAAAGGAATAGCTATTGACGAACAGAGCCGGTGAAGAAAAATAAGCTTGCCTTCTATGCTTTTTGGCAACCTCCCACATTTCGCTCCGCGTAACGCTCTTTAACTCATCCCACTTTGTAAGTAATCCTTTAGCCTGACTCCTGATTCCAGCAAAAAGGCCGAGACCATACGGAGCCATCATTATTAGAACGCTCAAGCCGGGGAGATGAAGTCCTGTCACAAAAATGAGCCCCAGTACTACTGCGCCTAAATACTGGATGGCACTTCTTATCACATATTTTTTTGAAATAGTTCCGTATTCCTTGTATCTATTGTTATATGAATTCAGTATATTGTTACTGCCGTAGCCCAGCATGATGATAGGTATAAAAGGCGTCACATATAAATACTGAATATAATTACCATGAAATCCGACAATAAAGATTACGAACCCAATTGTAACTAATCCTGAAGTAATCAGCGAAAGCACTGCGGAAAGTTTTACTAATGCAAGGGCTTTACGTTCATCTTCCTCTATAACAATTGAAATATCATACCTCAATGCCGTAATGCTTATGAATGTTAGTGGGACTGTCAGCAAGAAGGTATAAATACCAACGGCATCTTTGGGAAAAATCCACGTTCTCGCGACTTCACAAATTGCAATAATTAGTGTACCGATAAGAGACCCACTAGCTAGAATAACGAGAGATTTAAAAAAGCCAGATTTGAATATCTTTTTAAACAACCGTATTTACCTCCTGGCTCTTTTACTCAGCCTCAATCTGTTTTATCACCTTTGCAGGTACGCCACCAATTACGCAATGCCCCTCTGGAAAGCTTTTCGTTACTACAGCTCCTGCTGCAACTATCGTATTCTCACCAAGTACTACGCCTGAAAGAATGACAGAATTCATTCCTATCCAGCAGTTATCTTGAATTGTGATATCTTTTCCTGGCACATGCAGTGCCGGATTATGAATATCATGGTTCGTGGTTACGATACCTACATTAGGTGCGACATGACAGTTCGTCCCAACCGTGATTTTAGCGTCGAATGCCTGCCAGTAGCATCCCGGAACTTGAAAGATATGGAACGAATCTTGAGGGAACGTAATATTATTAGCTCCTTGAACGATCGTCCTAGGATGCACAGGCCAGGGAACATTACGGTTCTCTCCCCAAATACGCCCATGAAGGCCGCGCCATGCCCAAAGCCATCCCATGCTCTTTTGATCAAAATATTTCCCTACAAGGTATTTCTTCTGATAGAAAATGGAGAAGAAGCATCTTAATATTAATCTGACAATTTTGAGCTGAACAATTTTTCGCATATGATCACCTGTTATATTGCCGATATCCAATAACAATTTTTCTCCTGGAACTGAGTCGCCCAATCGAGGCAAATCCGATTACTACCATACCAATAAATATCGTTCTGGAAACATAATTCCATGTGGCACTAAACACAGCAAATTGGGAAACAGCAAATCTTACATATGCAAGGCACATAATGTAATAAATCTCAATGTATCTTATTGAGCGAATCCGCTTCTCCATGTAACAAGCCAAGCAGAAATTGATGATTGTCGCGACAGGCGCAAATACGTAACTATAATACATGCTGCCATAGGCTATACTAGAGAGCAAATAACCGCTTGTGGCGCGGCCTCCATAAACGAATAGATTGTATGCCTCAATCGTTGTAACCGTGTTATTTCTGAAAAGGTAGTGAATGCCAAATGTATTTCGGACAATATCCATGATCCATGTGGACAATGAAGCATCGCTTGACGAGTGAACATAGGTCAGATTTCTTGCTACAGTTTTAAACCCATAGAAATATGCATCCAGCTGCGCAGAAATATCCAAAAGTCCAAAATTGCTTCTAGAAGCAATCGCCTCCAAATATGATGAATATAAGAAGGCATAGAATACTTTGTAAATAGTCAATAAACCAATTACAGCGATTGCTACAATAAGTAGAACCCTAACTACTTTTTTCTTCTGTTTAGGAAAGAGTTTGCTCATCAGCATTAGGCCTGTACCAATCTGATACACCAATGCTAATCTGCTTTCAGAAGAAATTAACGAAACTCTTAAAATAATTGCAGCCAGGGCGATGTTTAAAAACGCCTCTCTGTTTGTCAGAATGTACTTCTTATGCATAGCAGCAATAACCACAATAACCAAAAAAGTCAGTCCATACATGATAATTGTCTCTAGAGCCAAATTATCATTCTGCTCCAAAACAAGTCTTGTAGTTGTTCCTGAACTCAGAGCTATAAATTGGAATGGCACAGTTCTTGTTAATACCATCAGTGCAAATGCAATAAGAATAAATATGGCATAAAGTTTTGAATCCCCTGACAGAGTCATCTTCTCTCCACTGAATGAGTCTGTTTCTAGGCCAGAGTATCGAACAATAAAGATTGCAAACAAGAAAACAACAATCATTTCATATAACATCAACCAAACTGCGGTTGTTGCTTCTGCAGAGTTTATTCTTGATCCAACATCCCCATAAAAGCCACACAAACATCCTATTGCTGGAGAAAGGACTCCTCGTATCCACTGTAGCCCGATCAGCAAAGAACCAGTTGTCCTATAGACGCTTGTTCTCTTCTGTTTAAGTACCGTCATTAACATGGAAGAGAAAATGAGATATATTATTGGGAAGCAAACAACCATAGAGTATTCATTGCAAATGGTTCTCTGAGAAACCACGCATATAATAAAAGCAACTATGGCCGAGACTATGTTAAATAATCCAAGCATCTTTATCTCCGTCTAATTATGCCATTATCTTCTCAAGTAGCATTTCTAATTTTTCATTGTCATCAGTTGCCTGCTTCAGGTACGCTTTTGCACTTGCGTCGAGCACTGAATAATCTAAACCTCTGTACCACTCATAGAAATGATCTGGCAAACTATCGTTAATATCATCATCACTTATTTCAAAACCATATCCGAGTTCTTTCGCTAGGGAGCCAATATATGTGTTGGGACACACTAGAATAGGTATCCTTGAGTATAGTGCGTGAAAGAACTTTATCGATATTGCCGTTCGTAGATTTAATGTTTCATTCCCATATAAATTATTTATTACATCTATTTTTTCCAAAAAACGGGCTGTTTCAGAGACGGGGAACCCACCATAAAAAGATGTGTTGTTTATCCCGTTGTCTTTTGCATAGTTCTCTAGTTCTTCGGCACCTTTTCCATAATAATGAAGTTCGAAGCGCGGATCATTCTTGAAGGCTTCTAAAAGTCTCTTGTTTCTTTCAAAGAAACGAACGTACCCTATGAACCCAATCCTTATAGGTTCATTCTCAGACCTCATCTTTTCGTGGATTTGCATTCCTTCGAGGACACTCATATTCAGAGAGTGTATCTCCAAATATTCCGGGCTTTTAGGCAGAAAATCCAAATAGCCCTTTGAGGATATAGTGTTAAATGCTGAATTCAAGAAGCACTTTTCATATCGCTTCTGAAATATTTTTTTATCATATTTCATGTTGTCGCGAATATTAACACAATATTTTCCTTTGTAATGTCTTCTCAGGTAATCTGCAAACATGAAAATGGCAACATCGTTCCAAACGATAACAAAATCGTACTTGTTTCGATTAAGGATTCTTTCAGCATAAGGGATAAACGATAGATAGCACAATGCTTTCTTTACGGGGTTCCAATTTCGATCTATTACTTTTTCATACCGATATTTGTTATCGCACGAAAAGTCTTCATCTTCACCATATTTGTCCATATAAATCAGATCCACCTGAACATCATATCGCTTGAGAATGTCTGTATATAGCGAAATGAGGGACATATGCTTTACATTTACCGCGCTAAGAATTGCTATTTTTTTCATCATACACCTACTTGGCTACAAGCACACATTCTTTAATCAATGAAACTATTCGGCTTGTTCCTATTTCCTTCGAGTACTTTGCTTTGACGCAGGCTCTTGCATTGTTTCCCATTGTATTGATTCTCGACTGCTGGTTCTTGATATCATTAATTGTCAATACAAGTTCTTCCACATTGTCTGCATGCGTACAAAGTCCGCAGTCATTCTCTGCTATCAAATCCCACAGTGCTGTCCCTTCATCAAAGCTCAGTAAAACCGGGGTTCCTGTCGCCATTATGCTGAAGGTTTTACTCGGAACTGCTCCTGCACCTGTCCCTTTTTTGCATGCAACCAAACACATATCTCCCATGCTGTACACTTCAGATACTCTATTTCGGGGCATGAGGGGAAACATATGAATATTCTTATATCCCTTACACCTTTCGGCATATTCTTCCTTACTGCTTCCTTCACCAAAAATAATGAACTCAACGTCATCTATCTGTTTTGCTGCATCAATGAAGGTGTCTATCCCTTGAGCCATTCCAAGATTCCCTGCATAGACAACAGTAAATTTGTCTCTTTCAATACTAAACTCATCGAATAGTTTATTATCTTCCCTCGGGATTGGAACCACTTCATTCGTGTCGACCCAGTTGGGAATAACAACAATCTTGTTTTCAGGAACACCTTTTTTTATTATGTTATTCCTGATGTCATCACTAATAACAATGATCTTGTCAGCGTACCGATAAGTACGATCCTCTATTTTTCTTCCCAGCTTCCAAATAACCGATCCTTTTGATGTCATCCCAGCAGAAACCAATGAATCTGGAAATACATCTTGCAAGTGATAAATAAAAGGGACTTCTCGTCTGTATACTCGACTCAGTTTATTCGCCACTCTCCCACAAAGTATTCCCTGTGTTGGAGGCGTACTTCCTGAAAAAACAACGTCAATCTCTTTAGTCCTTATGCCTTTATAGTACTGAATAAAGTTACAGAGAATATATCTTAGAGCACGGCCAATCAGGTTTTTCCCTTCCCTAAATAAAGGAAATCGGTATAAATCAATACTGCCATCTGCCAGCTGCTCATGTTTAATGTGCTTATATTTTTTTCGAGTTTTTTCATCTATTCCTCGACATGGTGTAGGGACGTAAGATATAGTATGAAAGCCAGCGTCTCGAAACGCTTCATTCATATCCTCAGAAAGATGGGAGCTTGAAACCTGCTCTGGATAGCTATAAGGCGGTAACTTTAATATCTCTATATTTCCCATTTTCAATCTCCCATCCCACTGTTTTAGAACTCAAACCAAGTTCCTGTTTTTTGAGTTAACGCAGCTTCATATGCATATTTTGCAAATGAAACATCTATAAATGCCAGACCCACTGAGCAGAAGTAGATAAACTCATCCGTATTCTCTCTGCCGGGCTTTATTCCAGCCACAATTTCATCGAGATTACCGTATACTTCATCGTCCTTCAGCAATCCCTCTTTATACATACGGCTGATTGTCTGTGTTCTGTGCTTAATGCATTCCCAGTCATCACATACAATTTTGGCCGCACTCTTAGGAACAGCATATTCGTCTTCCCATCCAGCAACATGAATATAGAATGCGCCTTTTTTTATCCAGCGAGCTTTTAGTACATCCTCTTGACCGCTAATCGCTGTAACAATGATATCTGCATCTATTATCGAAGCTTCATAGTCGTTTCCACAAGCAACAAATTCCATATCCGGATGTATTTCTTTTTCTTCCGCAATAAAGGCTTTAACCGTTCTATCCGTTCTTGAAGAAACGTAACATTTCTTGAGGCCTGGCCTAACACACTTAACCAGATCCAAATGCCGCCTCGCTTGCTGTCCAGCACCAATAAACCCAATTGTCTCAGAGTCTTCCCTGGATAGATATTTTGCAGCTGTTGCACCTACTGCAGCAGTTCTAATCTCCGTCAGGAAGCCGGCATCCATTACTGAAAGTGTGTGACCATGTTCAAGTTCTGAGAGAATCATCGTTCCCGTAACATTTCTATAGCCTTCTTTGGGGTTCTCAGGAAAAACTGCAACCCATTTGACACCATAGAGTTTGTCCTTCAATAAGGCTCCAGGCATACAATTAATCCGGTTCTGAGTAGCTTCATCGAAAACTACAGAAATCTTATCCGGAAGAAGCACTTCCCCAGCCACCTTCTTTTTAAGCGCAGTTTCCACTACACTAATTGCGTCAGGCAAATTGCCCGAAAAGGCCTTCTTTTGGTCTTCTGCTGAGATTAATAATGTTCTTGGATTAGATTTCACGATTAACTCCTTTTTTCATTACATTTTTTAATCTAAGTTCGTCCAACTTGAGCATTCTGATAACCATGTTCTCATTGTTTTCTCCGATAAACTTCACCTTCTTATGAACCTCTTCAATTGTTTCTTTTAACTCTTTCTCTGTGTCATATACAAAATGAGCTAATGCCACAACTTGTGAAAAAGAACCGGTATCCGCAATATGTGATCCAACACTGTGAATAACAGGGAAGGTCACCATGTTGTTCATTGAAGCGGCTTCATCCGTTCCAATAACCTTCTGTATATTTCCTTCCTGGCAGTAAATCGGGTAGACAGCGTAATACTTCTTTCTTGGCAACTTCTCAGGTATCAGAGATGTGAAGCCACTGGTCTTGCTCTTTCCCGTTAGCGCATAATAGATATCCGCTGCAACTTGATTAATGCCGTGTTTATAGTCCACGGGATAAATTGATGCAGATCCCCCATAACGAAAGCCCACTTCATTGAAGTAGAACTCATCCTTATGATGAAAAACTTCAATCCAAAAAGAACCTTCTTTGATCCCGATGGAGCGAATCATCTTCTCAATTCTTTCTTCGAAAAGGGCACGGAAAGTGTCTGCAAGATCACTCTCAAATGTGAACAAGCCACCTACATAGCTTCCTTGTTTCTCATAGCGAACTGGATATTTATCTTCTAAGCCTGAAAATATTAGTCTTCCTTCGCTTACAGTATAGAAAACCACAACTCCATCATTTGGAACAAATTTCTCAATAATTACACTCCCAGTCGGGGATTCCTTTGTAGCTATTTCGTACCCCTTTTTTAGCTCATCAGGATTATGGCAAACAGAAAATCCACTACTACCACATCCATCTGTAGGCTTAGTGATAACAGGATATTCTTCTAACGGAACAGCATTCGATACTTCGTTTTCGACGCTGTATCTTGGCACAACAGGAAGACCATTGCAGATGCAGAGTTCCTTAAAGTTTGACTTGTTCTGAAGATACTCCCACTGTTCATGGGTACAATAGCAAGGCATTCCTAATTCGTTTACATACTGACACGCAGCAGATATTACTGCTTCACTTCCGCCAAGATAAACCCCATCTATTTTCGCTTCAGCAATAAGTTTTTTTATCGCTACTGCATCAGTTGAGTTGACGCCGTAGGTTTCATCAGCAATCTCAAAGATACCTGCTGTTTGATTATTGCCGGTAGCAACCAGAACAATGCCATTCTCGTCTGCAAATTCTTTTATCGCCTTCTTCCAAAGGTTACCACCAAGAATTAACAAACGTTTCCCTTTCAATTCCGTACCCTTCATACTTCTTCCCCACTCTTATGAATTTGCATTAATATTTTTTGCTCGAATCACGCTTGATATCGTTTTCAACAATATCTTTATATCGAAAACAAAAGATAAATGATCCACATAATAAGCATCGCACTTATATTTCTCTTCCTGCGTTATCGAATTCCTATAGTAAGCTTGGCTATAGCCCGTTACACCAGGACGCACTTCTAATCTTTTCTTCCTTAACGGATCCAATAAATCATACTCCACGCTCGGAACCGTTGGGCGAGGCCCAATAAAACTCATATCTCCTTTAAGCACATTCAGCAATTGAGGCAATTCATCCACGGAGGTCTTTCGCAGAATTCTTCCGATCTTTGTCACTCTTGGATCGGAATCGCTGGTAAGCGTTGACCCATCTTCGTTCTTGATAACCGGTGCGTTCATGTACATACTCCGCAGCTTATACATTTTAAATATTTTCCCCTTGAAGCCTCTTCTCGGTGCGGTATAAAAAACCGTGCCTTTATCTGTTAACCAAATAAAGGGAGCAAATAGTACGATTGCCAATCCAACAAAAGGGAGGCCAATTAATGATAGGATAATATCTAAGAGCCTTTTAATATATTTCCGATACATTCTTTTCTCTCCCTAACCATTAACAGTTACTGAAACGCAATGAAGTGCTTCTTCACATAACTGAACTGCTTCTGTCACACTATCTCCTTGTGCAATTGCGTATCCAACTCGATCCAGACTATTATGTATTTCGACAGCTTCCTCCCCTATAGGTTTCAACATTGCCACTCTATGAACCCCTGGCACCATATTTGCTTCATCCAAGCCTGTGACTTGTTTCATTGTCCCTAGTTCTGTTTTCATATAACGAATCGCACTAGCCTTATCAAACTTCGGTTCAATATCAACTGGCTCACCACATGCGATATGAATTGTCGCCCCAAGCATATCAATACCAGTAGATAGCGGAACAAGATCTGTAGTAATAAAATCGCCACCAAGACGGGCACCCAATTCAATCAGAACAGGTCCGTCCTCCGTCACCATCATTTCAACATGTGCAGGCCCATTTTCTATCCCAACGGCTTTCATCGCTGATGCAGCCGCACTTACTATTTGGTTTCTTACTTCTCCAACAAACTTTGATGGTTGGCTATGCCCCATTTCAACGAAGTAAGGAGCCCCTGTAGTGAGCTTATCTGTTATTGCAAGGACATGTACCTGACCGTTTACCGCGAAGGCTTCCACACTTATTTCGTTTCCAATCAGGAGCCTTTCAACAATGACATTTCCGGAACGTCCATTTTCAGAGCTGTAGTTTACTGCTTCTTCCAGTTCTTGCGCAGAATTGACTCTGATTACTCCACGACTTGCCGAATTATCAGTAGGCTTGCATACGCACGGATATGTTATCTTGTCTTTTACACTATTAATCTCACCGTTTTGAATAACAAAATACCAGGGGTGTGGAACAGCATGTTTCTCAAACGCGCGAATCATCTCGTACTTGTCTGTTGCCCTAATTGCTGTCTCGGTATCAATTCCTATTAATCCTAGTTTTTCACATGTATAAGCAATCGCTCGCATCGGCATATCTGTTGCTACTGTGGTAATACCATTTGCGCCAAACTGCCTTGCTGCTTCACATACACCTTCTGGGTCGATTGTGCTAGCGTTATAGTATTTATCAGCAAATTGGATTCCTACAGCCTCGGGATTGTAATCGACTACACCAACTATATAGCCGAGTTCTTTGGCTTTCTGGATCATTGGAACCTGCCAAGCAGAGGCACCGACAACCATAATCTTTTTTCGACTCATATTGATTTCCTCTTTAGTCTACGTACAGTCATTAAAACCTCTGCTGCATCCATACAGCACTGGTTTCCCCAAAAGTGCGCTTGATGTCTTAATGAGTCAGACGATCTTGGGTGGGGATAAGCTCTAACCTCACTGTAGTACTTTTCAAAAGCCTCTATCTTTTTTTCAATCACATCTGATATATCAACCCAAGTGTCCGGTATGAAGTTTCTTGGAAATCCCCATTCAGTACTTGAAGATGTATAGAAACCATAAAAATCTTCAATCCATTTGCTTGTTGGGCGGAACGCTATCATAGCTGCCTCAAACAAGATTTTATGGTCACGGTTTGCATCACACCCCGACTGACAATAAATTATATTCGGCTTATATTCTTCTGATATTTTCTCTAGAGGTGTAATCAAATCTGTTAGTGTATATGTATCTAATTTTTGATCGGGGTATTTAAGGTGGTATACTTTACTAACCCCCATCACTTCAGCAGCGTTGTGAATAGCTGTACTCTGTCCAACATCATTCTTATACCGAAGAGACTCTCCCTCACACATAATCACAGAACGCACTTCATCCCCGCTCTGTGTATGATTTATGACAGTACCACCAATCCCCAATAATTCATCATCTGGATGTGCTGCAACAACTAAAACCCTATTCATTTTCAAATAATCCTTTCAATCCTAACCTATACAAGCTCTGATTGGAATACTCAACACCATCTTCGTCTTCAAGCATCGTTATCCAAAGAACGTTATCTTTCGTTGCAACACATAACCCAGTTCCATTTTCAGCAAATCCAACCCCCGTGCCAATGATCGATCCTGGCATCTCGTCGCTCTTAATTGGTAAAACTGAAGCTTCCCAGATAAGATACTTCTTTCCATCTAAATAGGTAAAGGCACCGGGATATGGTTTCGTCAATGCTCGAACAAAATCATATAATTCCTTTGATCCTTGATTCCAGTTGATCAGTCCATCTTTAGGCCTTCTTCGTGGCAGAATTGGCTCGTCAGTTTTATTCTCTATAGGTAATACAGGCTTAGTCCCTCTCTTCAGATTATCGATGAGCTTAATTAGCATCTCCGCATTGGTTTCTGCTACACGATCATAAAGAGTTTTGCAAGTATCATAAGGAGTAATAGGAAAAGCCATCTGATCGACGATAGCACCCGCATCCACATCTTTACTCAACCACATCATGGTGTTTCCTGTTTCGGCTTCGCCATGAATTAGCGCCCAATTAATAGGAGCGCTACCTCGGTTATGGGGGAGAAGCGCAGCATGCGTTCCAATTGTACCGATAGTAGGTATTTCAAGGAGACGCACTGGCAGTATTTCACTCCAGCCTAGAACAACCAGCAGTTCGGGGTTTTGTTTGGACACAATCTCAAAAGCAGTCTCACCTTTGATCGTATCAACAAAAAAGTAAGGGATATTCTTTTCCTCACATATCTGTATATACTCTCTCGATCCTGCACTTCGTTTTACATAGGCCGACTCATCTAATGTAATAAATGCATCTACGCCGTTTTCCTCTATCGCCCGCTTAAATGCAATTACTCCTTCTTCATGGTTTCCGATCCAGGTTATTCTCATAGTGTCACCTCAAAACAGCCCCAGCACATTGCCAGTTTCAATGTCAACATTGACTCACCTATAAGCAGGATTACTGCCAGTAACGGGCATCATCTTATGCTTCCAGCCATCGGACACAGGAACTTGGCTCCGCCATATTCCAAAATGTCTCTTACCGGCAACCTCCATCCTTTCAGCACCCCCTTGAGCTTCGAGTCATGACTCAGGGACAGATGCGTCTTCACCATCATGGTGCAATAATCTGCATACTTCGGATGTTCGCTACACAATGATCAAAGCCGAAAATGTCGGACTGCATCAAATAATTATCTCCTCAGTTATGCTATCACTGATTTATATACTTCCTTCAATGTCACACACACATATTCCACATCCTCATCGCTTAACAGCGTATGGAACGGAAGCGTGATCAGGTTGTGATAATAGTCATATGCATTCGGGTACGCAGAGCAATCCTTACCGTAGGCAGTCATCATCGGCAGCGGCTTGTAGTGAACATTTGTCGCCACACCGCGCTCTGCCATCTTCTCAATGATCTCATTTCTCTGTTCAACCGTAATACCAGGAACGCGTATCAAATACAGATGATTGGAACTGTCCATGTACTCCGTATGATGTACCATGTGGCTGATACCCAGCTCAGCACACACAGCATCATATTTCTTCATCATCTCAGCCCGGCGCTCAAGCAGCCCAAGATAACGATCTAACTGCCGGAGACCGATGGCAGCCATGATATCTGTCATGTTGCACTTGTACCACGGCCCAATGATGTCATATTCCCAGGCACCAATCTTGGTCTTCGCCAGAGCGTCCTTGTTCTGACCGTGCAAGCTCAGCAGCTGGAACATCTTATAGATCTCGCTGTTCTCAATCCCCTTAAGAGACAGCCAAGTAGAGGCTCCGCCTTCGGCGGTAGTAAAATTTTTCACCGCATGGAAGCTATAAGATGTAAAATCTGCTATCTCGCCGCAGTATTTTCTCTCAGGTTTTTCAAGCGTTCCAGCGCCTGTTCTGCTCACGATGCGGCTTGCGCCAAGACTGTGAGCGCAGTCAGCCACCACCGCCACACGGCCGATAGCCCTTTGGATGCGGCTTCCAAGATCGGCGAGCGGATTCGAGTGATCGTCCATGGGCTGGAAGATGGAGCGTTTTCTCTCTACAATCTCAAAGATACGATCATAGTCACAAACGATACCACCAAGATCCACAGTGATGATAGCTTTGGTCTTTTCCGTGATGGCCGTTTCCAGAGCATCATAGTCCATCTCCGGCATATGGGTGACAGGATCGCCATCTTTCTGGATATCTACAAACTTTACAGTCGCACCACAGTGGATCGCTGCACTAGCACTTGCCGTGTATGTATACGCAGGAACGATAACCTCATCACCCTCATGAACACCGAGAATGCGGAGGTTCAGCTCTTCCGCAGCTGTCGCAGAGTTCAAGCAAACTACCTTCTGACCATACTTTGCTATTGCTTCGTTTGTTGTGCAATCAATATCCGTCTTTCCTGTTTCGATATATGCAGCAAGACGGCATTCCAGCATTTTTGTACGCGGGCCTGTAGTAATCCAACCGGAGCGAAGCGCTTCAGCCACTTCGGCTATTTCCAGTTCAGAAATATCAGGCGGACTAAAACTGATAACACGCTTCGCAGTAACATCACTCATCTTTTTGGTCTCCCCATTTATAATGTAAATTTCAATATGTTACATAAACCATGCTAAATAGCACAGTTGCATTCAAATGAATACTGACATTTAGTCAGACACGTAAAGCGTCAAGGTAAATTACACAATCCCAACATCCTGCCCGGTTGTAGAACTATATGCCTCAGCCCAAGCATTCCAATTGCTTTCTTCTGGTTTCTTTAGTACGATTTCAGGATTCATAATTCTTTCTATATCCATCCGGTCGGGTATTTCATTTAAGGCGGCGTCAGGAGATGTATATACGCGTCTTTCATTTCCGTTCACCACGGTGACCGCTCCAGAAGAAACTGAAAGTAGTGTAGCTAACGGAATACGTCCCGCCATATTATTCTGATATCCGGTATAGTCCTGTACCGTTTTATCTCCTGCTATCTGCCTAACTGTCTTTCTCTTCTCTGCGGTAAGAAGAGGGTCTGCAATAAAAAGCACTTGTGCCTTTTCTATCACAGTGTTGATCCTATCAAGACTTACTACCGGAATACCGTCTAGCATTCTTCCTTCCTCGGGACCAACGACAGCAACCGTCTTATAAACTCCACCATTCTCCAAGTGTTTGATAACCCTTCTACCTAACTCTCCTGTACCAACAACCACACATGGTACTCTTTCACCACGGTTGATCCTTTTTTTCTCAGTTAAGAGTACTCGATATGCAAATCGTATACTTACCACCATCGCAAACTGTAACAAGCCACCGATCACATAATAGGTAATTGGCATACGGCAAACGAAAATGATCGTTCCAAGGATGTGAACGACAGTAGTCGTCAGACTTGCTCCTATGATCCGGTTCATATCATTAATGCCTGCGTAACGCCACATACCTCCATAGAGCCGGAACAACATGAATATCAGTAACGCTGCAATCGTGTACCAAGGAGTGAATGTAATCCATGCAGGAAGATACTCATTTACTGCAACCGGTCTTAATGTGAAATTTACATAGAACCGAATCAGTAAAGCTAGATAGTAGGAGGCATTCACAGCCGCTATGTCCAGCAAAACAACCCAGAGATCCCGTGCAAGCTTCTTCACTTGTATTCACCTTCCTCTACTGCTATGAAGAGACGATCTCGTCTCCTCATATCAATAGATGGAGGCAACTCCTTTGAGTATGCCTTCTGGAGGGTTCATATCGGCTCTCACCACGTGGGAGCTCATATCAACCTTCCAGTATCTTATAGAACAGATCACTATGTGATCCAGTCCGTTGAAGTTTCAGCTCTCCATTGCTGACCTTATATACTAAAAGCCAGTCGCTTTCGATGTGGCATTCTCTATATCCCACATAATTACCAGAAAGCTCGTGGTCTCGGTATTTTCTATCCAGTTCTTTCTCATTCAGAAGAACATCAAGTACGCGCTTTAACTTCTCAATATCCCAGCCGCGCTTCAGTATCATTCTGTGATCCCTTTTATACTGGCCGCTGACTATGAGTTTTAACATCCTCTCCGCTCTTTATAAATGTCCTGATTTTCATCTAGACCTAACCTGCTCTTTCAGACGCTCCATAATGTTTCCAGCTTTCCAATAGCAGAGCCCCTCATAACTTCTGCTCATTTTGATCTCACTAAGACCACTTCTTTGATACAGTTCATGATGCTATTGGAACTTCTCGATGATCTCGCTCAATGGCAGTCCGCTCTTCCATGTACTTTTACAGTCCTTTTAGACCTAACAAACTCTTCGAGACGGATTTCATCTCCTTCAACGCATACTGTCATAGCAGGTTCCTCAGGCGGTATGTAGTATTCATTCGTTTTTCGCCTGATTATGAAATGTACATTATTTTTCAAGAGAGCAAGGATTTTGTGCAATCCGCACTATAAAGTGCCGTTTTTCGGGCTTTTTGAGCGATCATTTATTGCAGTTATTACAATCAGGCAGCCTCCCTAACCAGCTGAAAGACGTTATTACCGTTAAATGAAAAGATACCATACTTGCCAAACGTGCCTGTTTGTTTGCCTTTATATGTAGCGGAAAGGCTCTCAGCTGCGTCTTCAATTAAAGTCGCACCGTGAGCGTCGCAAATGGAGCGTATTTCGTCAAGTTTTGCAGGTACTCCGTACAAGTTAACAACGATTACACATTTGCAATCAGGATACTTCTCGAATGCCTTTTCGAGAGCTTTTGGATCCATGTTCCAAGTATCCCTCTCGGAATCAATGAAAACCTGTACACCGCCCTCGTATGACACGGGGTTGACAGTAGCGGAGAAAGTCAGGTCTGAGCAAAAGACAACATTCCCACGCTTGACACCGGCAAGTTTTACTGCAAGATGCAAAGCTGACGTGCCCGACACTAAAGCTGCGGCATGTTTAATTCCGACATACTCAGCTATCTCACGCTCGAAACCATCAACATTTGGGCCTAAAGGAGCTATCCAGTTAGTTTCAAATGCTTCTGTTATGAATTTTTGTTCGTCTCCGTGCATTGTAGGTGACGACAAAAAAATTCTATTGCTCATTTCTTACTCCTTTGTTTTTAGTCACGCACACACTGATGAGGTAAAGATAATTACATAACATTCATTGTTTTTGTAAGGAACTTATCCTCGTGGCGGGTGTAGCTTTGTTACTGCAAAACTTCAGTTGAAAATCTAAAAATAACTTAAAAATATATAAACCAAAAAGCCGTAGAAGTGTTGATATATAAGGCTTTTTGAGGTGACCGTAATATCAGATGTTTGTAAGAAACTTTACCCCGTGAAAAAATTAAAGAGAAAGAAAAAGAGAAAAATTATTGTATAAGATAACCAATTCGGTTCCGATATATGACCTGCTTTGGTTGTTTTGCACAAATTTTCGCGTTATTTTCTTTTTTTCATGCAGGGTTTTAATAATATTATCAGCTTAAATCACAATATGTTGTATACACCGTTCTCTAACTCACTATATTTTGTATAGACATTTTAACAGTTAGGAACTTGACCCCATGTAAGAAAGCATTGTCACGGGAAGAATAATAAATACTACAACCAATTTGGGAAAATACTTTATCCCGAGGATGTCGGGCATCGTATCTGTCGCTATTCCCAAA
>JGI24712J26585_10000316_pt1 | contig 41634 bp, 28 predicted proteins | sample BioPla3DNA2_FD_26585 | JGI IMG/M metagenome (IMG submission 26585)
GATAATGGTTTCTAACATGATAATCTCCTTTCAGAAGGTTTGTTTTATTTTGTATCCTTTCTCATTAATATAATATATAAATACTATAAGTGNTTAAACAAACATAAAGGATGTGGAATTAACCACACCCTTTATTTAAATTAGATTAAAAATATCATCCCATCATTATGTGGTGCTCCAGAATCAGTATCAGGTTCGTTATTTGATATTTTGTAAGATGTTTCCGGATCTTTTTCAAACTCTTTATCTATTTCGTTTTGAACTTTTCCAGAATCTTCTTCCATTATTTCATCACGAACATTACTTCCTGTTGTAGTCTGTTCTTTATAGAATGAGTCGGAGGCTTTATTTAATCTCTCAACCCATTTTTCTTGTTTTTTAATAATACCTTCTAACCGTTTCTTTTCAGATTCTGGTGTATTTGGATCTCCTAATTGTTTTCTAATAGCTTGTATATTATTCGCTGTCCATACAGATTGCTCTTTTAACCAATCATACGCTGAAAACCTAAAATGATGAATATAATACATCAGCGCCCGTACCAACGGGACGATAAGCAACAATATTGCTGCTACAGCACCAATTGTAATAATTGTGGCTACACCAAAACCAGCTTCCATAGATAATTCATTTACATCTTCTTTTGAAAGCTGTTTTCGCTCTTTGACTTTTTGTTCAAGATCGTTATAAACGTCGTCTAATTTTGCAAAAGCGTCCGATGAAAGTTTATTTATAAACGTAACACCAGCTATACAAGGTTTAATCAGAGCGTTTTTCGTAACGATATTGACTTTTGATTCAATCTTATCGATACTTCTAGCTACAGCTTCTTTTCTAATGTCTTCAATATTAGCATCTGGGTCATTATCGTATGAGGCCATATCTTTTCGAATTTCTGACATATGGATAAACATAATGATTAGAAGAGTAATTGCTAATCCCATAGCGATAGCTATAAGAATCAACACTATATTAAGATTAGTAATAGATGCAGTTATACCAGACGCAATAAGAGACCTAGTAAACACACCTTGTAAAAATTCTTCAGAACGTTCATGTTGTCCATACGAAGCTTCTGTGAGATACATCTCTAACGATTCAAACCCCTTTAATGCTTCACTACTCAACTTATTCTTATTAAAATATTTTGATTTTTTAGCATCTCTAAAAAGTGTTGCAAAATGTTTTCCGCTCATAAAATCATAAGCTTCACAATAAAATGAAGCCATTGTATTTTTTGGAAGTTTTCCAACCTTTTTAAGTTCCATAAAGTCTTCATATGTCTCAGTTAAAGAATTCTTAACATTTCTTTCTTTTAACTTTGTAGGATCCCAATCTGCATTTTCGAACGCTTTAATATACGAACGAACATCGTTCGATACTATTCGTGATCGACTAAACTTTCGTAAACTTCGACCAAGTAATAACATCTCTCGCTTCGCAGCTCGGTTTTCCTGACGTGTAAAAACTTTATTTTTAACATTGAATGCTCCATCGATAGACTTTTTAATATTATCGGCGGAAACATCCATTATTCTTTTAAGAGATGATCCAAATTTTGATAATTTTTCAAACATTTTTGGTTCCTTTACTCTCAATTTTCATGATGGTTTCTCTACAGAAAGACTCTATACTATAAGATTTCTTACCATAAAAAAGATTAATTTTATTTAACATTTTAATTTTATCAGAATCGTTCTTTTTATTAACCTCTTCCATAGCTTTCATGAATGTTAAATTTTCACGAGATTCCGCCGAACTTATAGCAATACCATCTTTATATCCATCGAATGTATCATTCAAATTGTTGTGTATTTTTTTGTTAACGGTTTTGGACTTATTTCCACCAATACCTATATTGTATAAACTATTTATATTCATAACTATTATACATCCTTTGTTTAAAACTTCCTATCGATAATCTTTGTTAAAGATTTAACAAGATCGTTTTCTACAGTAGATTTACCACTCTTAATATTTTTAATAACTTCAGACAGTTGTAAATCATAATAAGTGTCTTCACCAGCGTAGAATAAAACCAACCTATCCATTATCTCATCAACAACACCAAACCCAAGAAGCATATATGTGTCTATAATGTTTTTTATAATCTTTTTACTCGTTAACAAGTATTCAAAATTAAGATTATACGCTTTATACAATTCTTCAGCTGTAACAATAACAGTACACATTGGTAAATCTTTCTGATTTTTACCACCAATAAATCGTTTGAGAATTGGAATATGATCTCGAATATTTTTAATTTTATATCGGTTTTTAGCCGACATAAGTTGTCTAAACAATGGGGTTGTCCCTAACGTTCTTGCTTTTAGAGCATCTTTCTCAGCATCTTCTTCTGCCAAGATAAAATCTTTAAAAAATCGGATTTGTCCCGAAGTCAATTTAATAAAATTTTGTAAACGCTTTCCTGGTGTATTTACGTTAAGAAGAAGATGTTGTACGTCTTCTTGATTTAAAACCTGCGGAGTAGCTTTTATAACTAACGGAATATCAATCTCTTTTCCATGAGCACTATCGATTATAAGTTTAACCGTAATAATCGTCGGTGCCATTTTACCGATATTTTTAAGAACATCGTTTAGTACATTAGGATTTGTGCCCATCTTTGATTCAACAATTTTACCACTGTATTTCGGACTCGGATTATTAGGATCTTGTGGTGCAGAACCATGCATTTGTGGATCGTCGTCAGTATATACTTCTTTATCTGGATACGACGATTTCTCTATAGATTTAAGATAATTGTCGTCGTCGAATGAATGATAAGCTTCTTGTGTATATTCATTCATCATATATATCTTTGCTTGTGTGATAGCATCGTGTGTGGCTGGTGTAACAGATACATTCCAACCAGAAAACGATTCATAAGAAGTCATTAAGTTATTAATATGTGTTTCAATTGTACCGTTTCTAATAATTGGATTCAGTCCAGAAGCCAACAATACAAATCTTGCACAATCGAATTCAATTCGTTTTGCTATAGCTAAATAGATATCTGCTTTCGCAATGGTCGATGTGACTGCCACAGGATATTCCATAACATATCTACTAGCTCGTTCCGCTATAGATTTAGCTTTTTGAAAAAGAGATGCCGCCACAGCAACATCTTCAGGTTTAGCAGAAGTTACCTTTGAAGCAACATCTTTTCCAATCGAAGCTATATCTAGTAATGATGAAATAGACATATGTATAATTTCTCCGTTTTTACTAGTTTTTATATTGATATAAACAGATTGTTTGAAATCTTTCAGGATTCTTATAATAATCCTTTTCAAAGATATCTTCTAAATCTTTTATTTCATTGTCTCCTTCTCGGAGGTCTTCTAATTTCGTGTCGATTTCTACACCATTAAACGTTTGTGTACCTGAATCGTATTGTCTATCGATATAAATAGCGCTTTTCATTTGTGCTACAAAATAATCGATGAAAAACCTTTCCATATTACGTGGAATAGTTTTCAATGTACGATCGGCTTGCATAACGATATTGAAATCTCTATGAGCGTTTTGAGGAGGATCCACAAGTATTAAATCGGGTTCTTGGAAAGTTACTAAGAAATACGAACGCGTATGTGGAACCAATGACATAGTATTCAAAAACATACTTCTCATTAAAAAGTTTCCACCGTTGTAAATATCAGTTAAATCGTTTCCACTAATCCTATAATCTTCAAGATCTCTCCAATGAAATCTTTCTTGGCTATCTACCCAAGGAACATCAAATTGATTTGGTATACGATATGCTCCAAAATTAGTAATTCTACCAGAATAACCACGCATCGGAATTGCATCATCAGCGGTTAATTTGATATCATATAATTGAGGATACCAATCGCTAAATCTAGGAAGAGTTCTCATATATAAGACTTCATCAATAAAGTCATTACTCAAAATACTCATAAGTTTTGGTCCGATGCGTAGTTTCAAATTTGTTAGTAATGTTGTCTTTGAAATCATTGTTGCGCTCGTCCTTTATTTAGATCTTTTGTTAGATTTCTAATATTACTATATTGTTGACGACGGATCGATTTTGCTCTCGGTCCACTATCATCTTCAATATAACCATACTTTTTATCACCACGAGTACCAATAAGCTCACCGTGTTCATCATAAATCGCTTTATCTCGTTTTTTAGAAAGTTTGAGGTGTTGATTATATCTATCATCTCTTCGTGTAGCTTCCACTTCAAGCATCTGATTTATGCTTTTAACAGCTAATTTATCAATACGTAAAATCATATCGTAAAAAACATTAATACATTCGATAAAATAGTTTTTAAGACTTAGAAATTCACGACCACTCAACATAATACCTTTCCAGATATCATCAAGTGTGTTTAGATTACCCTTATCGTCTTCCATGCGATTATTTCTTTCATATTTATTACCAGGAGCGTGTTTTATAAGTTTTATTTCATTGAATATCTTACCATCAACCGTTTTCGTCAAAACAGCTTGACTTAACGCACCCATATTGAATATATCTTTTTTATCTGTATCCGCTAGTATATCAAACGAATCAGCNCTTTTAAAAATGTTTGTAACCGTTTGTATCTGTGGAGCTTCGTTGGGATTGTGGACAAAGTGTGATACTATTAAATGGTTTGGNGTAGGTTTTTTCTTCAAGGTAATACTTTTTGCGGTATAACCATATACTTGATGTTTGCCATTGCGAAGTAATATTTTAGCAATCTTATATCTCGTAGCTTGTACAAGTTTTTTACGCCAAGCTATATCNTCTTTAATCTTTTCACCTTTAATATTCTGTACAAGAGTCCCTTTTAAATATGGTTCAATTATAGNTATAGCGACTTTTTCATTACCAGCATTACCAACCCGCTTAGCAATATCTAGAAACTGTGTATAGAGATTATTTGTGTCTTTAACAACGTCTCTAATATATTGTGGGACCACATCTTTCAGTATGATAGTTGGATCGTCAATCATTTCGTTTTCACGAACTTTTGCATCATCACCATATCTATCATATAAACCGCTCTTAACACGATCTAAATATTTCTTATAAAATCCAAGATTCTTTCGTTTTCTAGCCCACATCTGAAATTGTTTGAACCGGTGTTGTGTTTTCTGTTTAGTTTCCTGAAGTTTTTGACTAATAGGTTTTTTCTTTTCATTAAACTCACGCCTTTCACCATCACGAGACTGTNCAACAACTTTTTTATTATCTTCTGTAGAAAACATTAATTGATTAAATGGGATTTGTTGTAATTCACTCATTTTTTTTCTTCCTTCTTCGTTTTTGGTGGCCCGGCTACAATTTTACTCATAGCTAAAAAGTGCCCATTCACTTTCTGTAATACTTCACCGACGGTTCTCTGATATCTTACCAGTACCTTTATCTGTTCACTTATTACTTTCTGGTTTCCTGTTTGTTTTTCTTGTTCGCCTTTATTTGCACTAAGTCTATCTAAAGTAGTATTGATTGTTTTCATACTCTTTTCATATCGACTCCGATATCTAGATTCAATATCGTACAATTTCTTTAAAGGTTCTTCAAAAAAGAATCCTNGTGTTCTAACCATATTTTCATAAGCATNAGGATCAGAATAATTTTCAGCTTTCTTAAAACCGAATAATTTTTCTATAAACATTAATCCTTTATCCAAACCGTCTATTCTTAAATACTTCTCACGCTCTTTAGCGTCAGATGTATATTTATCCATATCTTCAGTAAGTTCGATAACTTGGGTATATCCTATAAGTTTGTATAATTCTGTTAAAGATCTTTCGATTTCAGCAGCGTGTGCTTTTGGCTGATCTGTTTTACTAGCGAAACGTGTTAATGAGTCTGCTATTTTATCATAAAAATCTAAAGTTCTTATAAATGCTGAAGGATTAAATGTTTCTATATTCAGTGGAAGTAATGAATATTTTTTATTTAAAACATTTGATCCATCGTCTTCTTCTTGACCTTCTGCTTCTAAAGAATGAGAAAAATCTTCTTTACTTTTGTTTTGCTTAGCCATCATTTTATCATATTTTTTCGCTTTACTCTTCGTCTCAAATGATTTTTTGATCAATTTGAATACAAATCCAACCGCTTTGACGAATAAAATTATTATACCGATAAAAAACTTTACAACCAAACCAACAAATTTTTTAACCGCAAAAATAGCAGCTGCTATTCCACCTTGTGCTCCAGCACCAACTAATTTACCAACAACTCCGCCCACAGCAGCACCAGCCGCTTCAGATGATTGATTGTTTATAAATGATTCAAATGATTGTTTTATAGGCTTTGAGCAGCTTATATCTTTATAATCTTCCTGTATTTTGGTTAACATTCGGATTTTTTCAGATATTGTATGTTTTTGCAATTGTTCAAAAGTTTCAATAAATGATAAGTTTTCTTCACTCTGACAAAGGTCATAAATCGTTTCTTCCATAGTATAAGTATTCTGAAACATAACTTTATAATCCTTTTTATGTTATATTTAATTGTTTTGCTCTTAAGCGTTATAAAAGTACTTAAAAACATTGAAATATAATATATTTATGAGGCAAAATAATGTCAAATAGAGAAAACATAAATAAAGATTCTGATAAAATATTTGAGAGAAATTCTGATCAAATATTTAAATATAATACAAAAAATTATACCGAAAGTGACTTTAAGTTTCTCAGATATATGAATGCATTGTATGGTAATGCGTTATCTGCAAAAGGATTAAACCTGTTAGATCCTTTACACGCTAACTTTTTTCATTATAATAAATTAAGTATGCGTGGCAATGTTGATTTACCTAGAACGACAAGAACTTACGTATTTTTTACAAGACCTGAATTAAATTTCAGTTTTGAAACCATAAACTCTGTACCATTTTTCAAATGGTTATATTCAAAACGTATTGGTAAAATGATATTTGCTGCATTAACCGATCCAAATTACTTTATAAATGCTCCAGCAGCTATGAATGCTATGGAAAGTTTGTCTAGTCAAAAACTTGGTCAAATAATGAATGAATATAGCTCAGCGATGTTAGCTACAGAGCGTAAATTTAAACAATTGGATACGTTTTATGGCCAGGAAGGAATGTTTGCGGGTTTTGATTTTGATAGCGACAAGATGTCTGAGTTTTTGAGACAATATGATGTTGATAGTGGTAGTGGTGGTGACGATGCTGCAAAAGCACAAGAGCTTATGGGATTAGACATGGATACGATTCCATCAACCGAAGAAGACTTAAAAGCTATTTATGGTCGAATAGCTAAAGCTTCTGGAACACTACAAGAAATTTATAAAAGATATCAAGAACACGAGAATACTTTACAAAGAAAACTAAGCGAAATAAATAAATCTATAACGGGTTCAGATAGTCGATACGATGACACGAATGTGTATAAATACCTCGCAAACCGTGGTTTTAAACATGCTGCTACATTCTTACAATACGCTAGTAATAATGTGGAAGAATATAACTATACATCACCGTTTATACCACTTTTATCAAACGCGTGTACAAGTGTAACAGGTGCCCAAGATTTTAATCTAGAATCTTTCGAATATGAAACTGATAGGTTTGGTATAAATCTACACGTTCCAACCGGTATGGATTCTGTATGGAATGGTGGAGATTTACAAGTNTCGTTCGAAGATATGGCTTTCAGTCCGGTTTCATTAATGATGATGGTGTGGGTATTATATATCCATTTGGTGTCTAGAGGTATGATAGTTCCTACCAGACAACATATTACGGAACGAATATTAGATTATACGACATCTATTTATGTATTCGTTATAGGTGATAACGGTAGACGAATTGAGCGTTGGGCTCGTTGGACAGGATGTTATCCAACAAACTTTCCACTGAGTGAACAAATTCAACACAATGCTCAAGCCGATCCTGAGATGTTGCATAAAATCAATATAAATTTCAAAGCTAATTATTATAGTCCTATGGATCCGGAAGTATTAATGGATTTCAATTTCTTATCCGAAACAGAATGGATGTATAAATTGAAAGAACCGTTATGGGAAAATTTATATAATAGAAATCTCAGTATAAACAATACCGGTTTTGTAGATATGGCTACTATGCAGCATTTGACAGAAGAACAGAAAAATACGATGAGAATACAAAATAGACCAGAAACATTGTGGGAATATGTTACTTATAGAAAACGTGGTATGTCTGGTAGATTACCAGCAACCTTAGTTGATAATACTATAAGTAAACGTAAAATTTCTAGTGGTCATGAAGTAGATATTATAAATGATTTTTGGGGCGGTTATCCATATGTNCATNGGGGTACTGATTTAATATGGGTTACACCGAATATTGATTAAATATATTAATTGGGGGTTATAATTATGATTCGACCAATCAAAGAACAAGAACTCAAAGAGTTAGAGAAAAAAGAAAACAGCAAAATTGACGTCGTTAACGACAAGCCTAAAAAAAGTAAATAATTTTGTTTATTTCGGAACGTGTATATCGTACACGTTCCTTTATATTATTTGAATTTTTTATATAACGAAAACATTTATATATAACTCAATGGGGTCAAAAATGGATAAAAAAATTAATATAACGGACATTATTGACGCTAATGCGCACAATAGTACTATGGCGTTAGTCGCCAAATGGTCTAATTTATTTAAAAAATATGCGTTAAATGAAACTGAAGAATTATCTGATAGTCCAGGAAACTCCTTTAACGTTTTTACCCATTTGACAGCTCACGGTGCTGCTAAAATGATGTTTGAACAGGCTATGCGTATAAACGAAGCTACCGAATCTACAGCAATACTCCCAAAAACNTTACTAAATAAACTNACTATGGAGGAAATGCAAGGTGTATTTGGTACTCCGGCTAGTACAACTATCGCTTTTTGTATTAAGAAAGACGATATTATCAAACATGCTATTTTAGAAGATCAAACAAGCACCATGCGAACATATAAATTAATTATCAATAAAAATATGCAAATTGTATTTGAATCCCATCCAGTATTTACTCTCCCGTATGATGTTGAAATCGTATTAAAAGAAAGNAATACTATAGCCGTGGATCCAAATTCAACGAACACACAATTGAGTGTGTCGCCGTATAACATATTTGCAAATTATATTATAGATTATTCTTTAGATTCGATGCGTCCTGTTTATAATATTCTTAAACATTATATATCGACTCGAGAGTTAGTAATCGATAACGAAATATATGTAACGCTGTTTTTAAAAGCTTTTCAAATGGTAAGAGAAGAACGTGAATTCTATGTATCTGATCCAAATACAGTCGATCAAAAGATAACATTTAATGATTCTTTAATAGGTGTTGAAGTATTTAGAACTAAAGTAAATACAAAAGAAGAAATACTCATGGATGGATATATAGAGGGTTCTACACCACGAANGNATTCCTATCTTTACAGTTATGATTATAAACGAAATAAACAGAATATTAATATAATATTTAACAAAGCTTATGAAACGGATCGTAACATTGGTAGAGATAAAACATTACAAACCGGTGATAAAATACGAATTGTTACATATACGACATCTGGAGAATTAGGAAATATAGAATTTCCTAAAATGCTTCAAAACCTAGATCATCTATTGATAAATTATAATCAGGATTTGAGAAACATTTATCAAAATGCGATGTTAAATATGGTTACGTTGGCTTTTGCCAGAGATGAAAGATCATCTGGTGGTAGAAATCAGATGTCGTTTGAAGAGATACGTCAAACTATTATCGATAAAAAGTATTCTAGAAACATACTAATCACAAATAACGAGATCGTTGCTAAAGGTAGAACGATGGGTCTCGATGTTGAAAAGATTCGTCATGATATTGTAGCAGTGTATTATCGTGCGACTGATATTATCAGATTCAAAAACATGACTCTTTCTACAGGAACAAACACATTAACTTTTGATCTCGAAGAGAAAGAAAAACTTATTGGAAAATACAACTATTATCTGATTGAACCGACGGATGTGTTTAAATACGACACAAACAAAAATCGATTTGTATACGTCCCACATCCTCAAGTTTTTCTAGAATATACGAACACATATAATAACGCTGTGGACGTAGATAGTATAAATCAAGTATGTTTCCCGTTTTATATACGGTATGATAATGTAAAGCATCCAAAACTTCATATTTACGATATGTATATGAAAAATATGGAATTACTTTTCTGTACAGATTATAACGAAAACGTTTCTCTTGATAAACTGGATATATCTTATCTTAAAATAGATCGTAACCCGTTCAGGGGAAATATAAACGGAATGTTCAAACAGGATGAAGCTAACACATATTATATTTCATTTATCGTATATACTGGTACAAATACACTTAATAAAATATACGATCAAGCTAGAAACAACGAACCTACTTTAAATTACGTAAACTCTTCTATAAAAGAAATATACGATAAACAATTTTTATTATTCGATATAGAATTGGAAGGTCGCGATGAAGTAGTATTTCAATTGGAAACAACCCGCTTGAAAATAATTAATATAGACACAATGTTAAATGATGGATATATTGCGTATCAAGCAACATTTACAACAGACAACTATATTAATCAGAGTATGTTTTATTTGACGGGTATTCGTAATAAAAACAAAATCCCTACCGAATACAGTTATTCTGTACCTGAAGGTATTTCTACAGAGTTTAAATTCAGAATACGAGGACGATTCAATTATAAAGATGGTTACGGTGTTAAAAACACAACCGAGTGTGTCGTATACGAAACCGATTATATTCAATTTGTAAGATATTATAATGACGCATTTGGTATCGAGTTTGATATTGAAACATCTTTAAAGACCTACGATAAATATCCTACAAGAATATACGATCGTTGGGAAACGACAGTTTATAAAAAGAATCCTAATTATGATCCTGATATAACAGATCAAGAAAACGTAAACTATTATCCGTTTCTTATAGAAAAGAATGGTTCTCAACCCATATTTAATAAAAAAATGATAGGTGAAGAAGCGTTTTATTCTCCACAGTTTGTTGTATTGCATAATAAAGGTGATTACAGATTCACATACACTCCGTACGAAGGAATTTATGATGAAAAGTCTACAAGATTAAAAGAATTTTATAAATTGCTCAATGGAGATACTGAAACAGATCCCACATACCATGAATACGAATTAGTTCCTGATATTCTTAATAATCGTGNACCTGGTGTTATATATTATACAGCATCGTGTGTACTACATGAAGAAGGCGAAAACGTTGTTGTGGATGAAAACGAATTGTATGGAGACACAATGNTGTATTATATTGGAACTCCAAGTGCATCCGGTATAGAATATGTGGGATATAATAATCTTGAATCTTTTAATAATACGTATAACGTTGTAGATAACGCAACGTTGACAACAGGTTTTGAAAAATACAAGATATATTATATTCAAGCTAGTCCTATTTTATATATGCGATTAAACACATACGATTATGAGAGTGACACGGTCCTTATGGATGTTGATCCTAGCGAAACATATTATACCAGAACTACAGAATATTATAAAAAAGTTGGAGATAAATATATTTTATTAACCCGTGAAGAATTAGAAGCTGGTCCTATGAAATATGAAAATGTATCAAATACACCAGCTGCGTTCTCTTTACAAAATACACAAAACGTTCTAGTTCCTGAAAACACAAAGTATACAGGAGTTATCAAAAACGTTCCGTGGATTAATAGGATTTATATGTCGTCAGAAAACAACTTTTCTATAATACGTGACCAGTATATGAATCTTATANATTCTGTCAAAATGATCAAAGAACAACTGTTTGATGGTGGTATAATATACGCTAGTTTAAAACGCACAGCAGGCAAATCNCTACAAGTTGGTGCTACTGGAACNGTTGGTGGANTATCTAAATATAGTGCACAATTGATGTCAACGGGTGTATTAGAGTCTTTAAATAATATAGCTATAAAAATCCATTATGTTGTCAAATTTAAAGAAAACACATCTCTTGAGTATAAACGTCAACAGATTATTGATATTACTGTCANGTATATTGATNAACTCGGGGATGATAACTTGTCATTTGACGGATTATTTGAATTTATTAAAGCNAATATACCGGACGTCGATTATATAAATATAAAAAAATTAAACAAATACGATTTTGGTGAAGTTCAGACTATTATAAATAACTCTGAATATAAAAACGAAATTTTAACAGTATCACAGAAAGTTATAACTGATAGTGACGGTGAATTAACATTTGTCCCAGATATAACTGTTGATATTTTAAACTATCAAAGTGAAAACTGATGCAAGGAGTATAATGCAAAATGAGATATACGAGTAAAGCAGATTTTTTAAAAATGGTACACGGTGTAGCCGAATCATATCGTATCCGAGCATTCAATACTAGTATGGAAGGTTTCATGCAATCTATGATTGCCGACTCAACAGTTATTGATATTCCTACTAAAATTGAACCGGAAGATAGAGACAAAATTATTCAATCGGTCAGAAACGTTATTGAGAATTCTAGTAAAATATTCGGTAACGATGCTGTACGTGATGATCAAGACAAATTATACGATGTAAAAATCGCAAAAGAAATCGTTAACCCGAAAGATTTAACAGAAACGGTTCAGCAAACGTTATCTGAACACATTTATAATGAAGCGGAAGATAGAGTGAAAGTGTTGGAAGCTCAATTTGATGCTGGAAAATTCCATAATCAAAGTATCGAAGATGTCAATAGAACAGTATTCAAGTTCTTTGATAGAACGTTCGACCATCGGTTGGATAATCATGAAAAACTTAAACAATCTCTCCGAACTATCTTAAGTATCGAAGGAACTGATTTTGTAAAATCGGTAAAAGATGATGTTGCACAAATGGTTGATGAAACGGAAGCTAAAAACGCAGTTATTCGCGACGCTGTAGCAGCTATTGCAAAACAAAAAGCAGAAATCGAAGAAGAGGTTAATGGTGAAGCCGAAACGGTAAATGTTGGAGATAACGAAGGTCCCGGCTCAGGTGATGATGCTTCTACCGACGAACCAGCAAAAGATGGTGATACACTGAGTGAACCTGGTGAAAGTGGTGGAGAAGAAAAACCTGAAGAAAGTGGTGAACTTGATACACCTGAAGAACCGGTTGAAAATGAATCGGTACCGGATGTAGAAGATACTACAGAAGGTGGAGAATCACAAGAATCGTGGAATAATCGATACGAATATTCCTCAGAAGATTTTATCCAAGTATATAAAACGAAAGAACGTTTCGCGTTTGATAAATCTGAAGAACATCTTAATTTCGATAAAGATGCTTTTTCTAGAGAAGCAGCAGAAGCAATTCTCGATGAATTTAGAGAACTCGACGATGGTATCGACACCGATTCGATTGATGATAACGATGACGATGTTTTATCGACAGCGGAAGATAACCAAGAAGGTGAAAACGCTGGTGGCGAAGATGCTGAATCAACAGAATATTTTGACAACGATTATAACCCGATCGTAATCAATGAAGAAGTTTTTGAACATAAGGAAATCGCCCCTGTCGAATATGAAGATGAAGACGCATTATCAAACGAAGCGTTTGCTAGAAAAACATTACCGTTGAATCTAAAATCTGTAGCAGAAAACGATGTCCATATGGATGGCAAATTTGTTGCACTGATGGCTCTCCGTGGAGCAGAATCACAAGGATATTTTGACCAAGTACGATATAGGGCTACTGAGGTATTAAATATTCTTTCTAGAGAATCCGATTTAGCATTTATCGATCATATTCCAAAATCAGATATCGAACAGCGTGTAGATCAAACTCTTCAAATGACAAACGATATTCAAGCGGATGTTGCAAAGATGGTTGATAATCTTGGTATTTTAGGTATTCTTGATGGAGATTATTCTAGAACAAACGACGCTATATCGAATGCTATAAAATCAGCTATTAATCCAAAAGTATGTAAACCTCTTCAAAAAGAAGAAGTTAACAAAGTTGGAATTTCTCAAGAAGAACTAAAAAACAACATGTATGAATACGAATTAAAACAAATATTCGACATTTCATTAAAAGCTAGCGAAGTTAAAAACGCCATTGCGGATGGTATTAATGTATCATATAATACTGAAAAGCTTGGATCATTAAACGAACTATTGAATGAAAAATTATATAGTTTATCTAAACCTGGCGATAGAGAAGTGGTAGAAAAATCTATCCAAGCTCTAGAAAGTATTGATACGTTCTTACCGTTGGATGAACTTGTTAATATTCAAGCGTTCGTATTTAAAGATGCTCCTAAACGAGATCGAATCAAGATTGAACATCTCAAAGAAATCGACGCATATGGATATTCATACGTATCGGTTGTTGATAGTATTAAATCAGATATTCGAAAAAAATACAGTCATCTGTTTGAGGGTAAAGGAGTTGATTATAACTTCTTAATTGATGATTTAGTTCAAGACGTTGTTGATGAGAAAGATACAACGAAATTGAATTCAAACATATTTGAACGTGTTGTTTCAAAATTAATTGAAAACAAAGAAGTTCAAAACTCAACAGAAGGATTGATTATCAGAAATGTTGCAAAAACTATTACTACTGCGCACGTTACTGCTGATAAACTCGGTTTACTTCGAAAAGAAACATCTGATAGATTTTTAGAACATTTATTTAAATAAAAAAATATAAAGAGTCCCAATTGGGACTCTTTATATTGTGATTACAGAATTATGCCAAATCTCCAACGAGATGTGTCTTCCTCGTATAATAGAACGTCTGTTATATCACGAATTCTGTTTTTCAACTGCCGTAATGTTAATTTATACTTCTGATTTAAAATCGATTGTTCTGTCTTCTCTTATATTCACATCAATGTCAGATTCATCAACTTCGTTTATAACAGAATTCTTTTCATACGACTTTAATCGAATTTTGTTCAATTGACAAACCTGATCGTAAAACGTGTCTACGATAGCACACTCATCTTCAATTTCTTGTTTTTCTTCCTCCTTCAATTCTTTAGTCCGTTTTTCACGAAGTAGCTCTAATAATTTAGAGAAATAAGGTTGTTTCCAGAACACTTTAAGCATAACAGCATTAAAAGCATCCTCGGATTCCAATCTTATAAGAATATTACACATATTATCAAACAACTGTGTATATCGTTTGTATTCACCAGCGTCTCTATAATGTGTAATCCGTTTGTCAAATTCGTGAAACAAATCAATCATTTCTTGATTTTCTTTCACAATCTTTTCAATTCTTTCAGACCACTTAGCCATATTTGTAACCTCCATATATATATATATAATATACAATTTAAAGCAATATAAAGAGGACCATTATAGGTCCTCTTTATTCTAAAATCTAGGATAATATTGTTCACCTTGTGCAACTTCTTGACCGATAGCTTCATTTATCTTATCATCTTTAGCTCGTTCATCAGAAATAGTTTTATAACCTTCTGGAGAACCACCTAAAGCTGTAGCATGGAACACCGATCCACCCCAAGCAAATTTGTTCTCAGCCATATTATCAACGAATTGATTCATATTAACACGATCTGTGTCACCAAGTTGATTATAATGGTCCAAATCTATAGCTTTAAATGCTCCCATAATAGATGCAAGAGGTCTCCAGTTTGCTACAGAAGACATCATATTCTCAGGATCAAGTTTAGCTGCCCAAGAACCAGTCCATACAGAAAATGTACGCTTTAAGTTCTTTTTACGGAACCTATGAGTCATCTCATCTAATGATAATCCGCCGATAGAGTGCAAGTATTCTACTAATCCAGAAGAAGGAAACATCGATTCCAATGCCATTCTTGCAGGACCACGCGCGGCCAACGGTAATGATATATTCGGTTCCATATCTTGAACATCCATAGAAACTTTAATAGTTTTTGGATATCCGTCTGGACCCCAGTCATTACTACTACCGCCACGAGTAACTGTAATACTTGTAATCATACCACAATTTATCATAATTTGACCTTTTACGAATGCCCTTATTGCAAAAGGAGAAGTATACGACATTTTACCAGTTTGTCTAGGTAATCCCATAGCAAGTATAGTTAACATCGGCAAAAACAAGTTTTCAAACTTACCCATTCTATCACCGTAAGGATAATGGAAATTGAATTCGCAAGTAAACGTTCTTTGAAACGAACTTGATGAGAATACGTCTGGGAGAGTTGCTCGTCCTTTACCGGATAAAATAAACGCTTGTTCAGAAAAATTTCCAAGAAAACCCGTTATACCTTTCTTTACAGCATTCACAGCTTTATCTGCTATATTTTTTGAAGGATCTGAATCTTGTCCAGCACCTTCAGCGTTTTCCTCAGCCATAGAATTCAATTTTTCCATAAGAGGGTTGGTTGTTGTCTGATTAGAAAATGTTTCTGACCCAACGACTTCGGTTGAAACTCTAAACGGTATGTATTGATCATTCAAATATTTTGAAAAGCCACCCGTCATATGTTTTGTAGGAAGAACGTCTGTCAAGTTAAGATTTCTCACAGAACCAAGATATCCAATGGGTGTTTGTAATCCCATAACTTGTGCTAGATCTACCCACAATGAACGTACATATTTCTTATACAAGTTAATATTTTGTTTAAATTCAACGATCTTGTTACCACCAAAAATAGCTGAACCGATAGTTCCAACTATACTCAACATATCACCGAGAGTAGTAAAGATTTTTAATATTTTACCAATAAATCCTTCACCACCACTACGAATATATGCTTCAGTAACACCGGCACCACTACCCAATCCAAGCATTCTAAAAAATCCTGTATTATACTTTAATCGTCCTGGTTGAAATAGTACAACTGGCCAGTTATTCATAACTTTTGTTGAATATATACGACCGATTTTAGTATACATCGGATTTGTTCGGGGGTCATCGCGTTTATTAAATTGAAACTGTGGATTTAACACAGTAGCTTCTCCGAGACCGACACCCAAATTAGCAGATACACGTTTGTATCCACCTGTTGTATCGTCAGTCTCTTCAAACTCTCCAGTGTATATGTTTCTAGGACCAGCACCACCTTTTATATAGTTTTTAAACGTTAAATCTTCATCTACAGTTCCATCTTCCAATCTTGTCCAATCAGCATTTGCGTATTTGTATTCTACCTTATTACGAATAGTATCGGTTATATACAATCCTAATGCGTTTAAACATGATTTTGGATTAAATTTTTCACTTGGCGATGTTACAAACTGTTTCAATAAACTTGACGGAATCGTATAATCCGTAATAATCATATTCGTGATAGATTCATCACTACCGTTTCTAGCTAATCTGATCGAATCTACAACAGAACCTATTTCTATAATCTCTCCAGTGGCTGTATCTATAACGCTCGGTCTCATAACTGGAGTACTATCTGAGGTTTCATAATTGTCTGACATATGATAAGTCCTCCAATTTATAATTTTTCTATTTTATAAAAATCTATTTTATTAACATTTCCACGATATGAGGTATTAGCTATACCGTTTCCAGGATCATATATTAATCCCCCAATACCGTTAAATAATTGAAAATGTTGTCCAAATTTAGTTGGAAAGTCCACTATAACATACCAAACATTGTTTCCACCAGGTAAATTATCTGTGTTTGCAAAATCACTTTCACCAAAACTCGGATGAGATTCTTTGAAACTTTTTCGTATCATTAATCTATATGAATGCTTACTATCTCCGAGATAAAGTGCACCATGTTGTACAATTTTTTCAGCATGTGAAACAAAACAGTTTGGACCCATATAANCTTGCTCATTACATTCTTTATAGAGCTGAATAATGTCCGGTTGACTTAAAGCCTGTTTTGTAAAAAATTGTGGTATGGCTAATAAACTCAAAAAATAACAACCATATTTATTAATATTCGTTTCGATAAATCCAGATTTGGGAAAATCCACTTGAAAATGTATAGGTATAGTCGGTTTTAAAAATGGGGCCTTTGAAGCTCTTGATTTTTTAGCCATNGTTTTGTACTCCGTTTTAAAAATAAGGGGATATAGAAATTATACTATATCCCCTTTATATTATTGACTGATTTGNCTGACAAGCATATCTATAGCAGAAGCTGTTTGTTTATTACCATCTTGACTAGCTATTTTGGAAACCAGTGTAAGTATAGCTGTATAGAATGTTTCAGATACACTATTGTGTCTAGTTTGTTCATTATGTATAGCTTCAAGAATCTCTAAACGTTTATTCAGCTCATTTCCAAAATTCTTAGCAAAATCACTAACTATAGAATTCATTACAGCTGCTTTTGGTGTTTGTCCACTCATATCATAAGTTTCGTCTCTAACACTAGAAGCCGCAACACTGGTTGCTTGTCCAGAACCAGATGTTGTATCTCTCGATGATATGGTTTTTGTTTTAACATTTATACGTTCACCATCCATCACCACTCTGTTACCAGAACCGCCACCTTCAGGAACCCGTTCACCCATTCTTGTGGTATAATTTTCTCGCGCAACACTTACTTTTGGTGTAACATCTCCATAGAAATTGGGATCGGCTTTAAGCCATACATCACCAATAACGTTTGTAGCGTTATTCATAGCTTGCATAGCGTTTGGATGATTTTCGTATCCATACCGTTTATACAATTCTTTAGTTATAGCATCAGATTCTTTAGTAATATCTACAGTATAATTACTCCTGATATCCGTTGCAGAACCTTGGAAAGATCGTGATAATTCTTTCTCATCTCTAACTTGTTTACCAGTTAACTTATCCCACAATGAGTAGGTTTTCTTAGATTCTGCTTCTATATTAGCTTGAGCGGTTTTTGTATAAGTCGTTGACATATCGACAAGTTTACCACTTTTCTTACGATCGTTAAATTCTTTTAACGTCGTTTTATAGGTTAACCAACTTATACCACTCGAATTAACAAATCGACCAGCCGTTGTAATAAAATCTTCGATAAATCTATTTTGTTGGTCTTTTTCTATATAATCCTTTTTAACGATTTTCTCATAATCTCCACCATATTTACTAGCGGTACTACGTTCTATATCAATTACAGGATTATATCGTTTTGCTTTCCAAAATTTAAAAATATCAACATGTTCGAACCCTAATAAGCTTGTTTCANCATTATCAGTATTACCAAACAGATTCTTTAATCCACCAAGTAAACTACCTCTCTTAATACCAGCACCGAANTTAGCTAAACCACCCATAAATGTTTTAGCGTTTCCGTATTGGCTTTCATAAGCCTCCATATTATCTATACGAAGACCTAATATCTTAGCTCGTTCAGATCTATATTTTTCATACATAGACATAGCTGCAGAAGGTCTGTTTTTCTTGACGATTATGTCAAATATTAACATTTTTAAAGATTTATTGTATATATTAGAAACGGCTGTATTAAATTCTGGAAATTTGGATTCTAACAACCCTATCATACCGGCAGCTACTTTAACTTCCGGACCAAGATTCGGTGTTTCATTGTCTATTCCCAAAACTTCATCCAAACTACCCATCTTTTCNATAAATGTTGAAACTAAATCGTTTATAGTTTCTTTGTCAACATTCATAAACGGCATCAGTTTCTTATATAATGTATCTGAAAAAGTAGTACTAGATTGTACATATTTGTTCAAAGCTGCAANAATTGAATCCATAGCTATCGTGGTCGGTGTCATATCAAAGTTTTTAACTTTATCATGTTTAATAAACTTAGACCACATCTTTTTAAGAGAAACTATACTNGCAAACGTTTTAGCCGTATCGANAGCTCCCATAACCTTTGGATTTTTAATAGCTGTACTAGCAATTTTTGATGTAATCTTTCCATATAAGGAATTACCAAGAATTGTTTTACCAAAATTCGTTTCTATAGCTTTTGCAGCTTTCTCAGCTTTACCAACTTTTCCAGTTCCACCTTCAGGAGTATCACCGACTTTAACAGCGTGTGCTTCTTCCGCAGCTTTTTCTGGAGATAATCCGGCTTTAGTCTGCGCAACAGCTACCATTTTTGATGGACTAGTATATTTTGCAAACGAATCCTCATCTGTCTCGTTGGTTAACCAAGCGAGTTTATTTTCGAGAACCCATTGTCTTGCTCGTTCAAGATATTTCTTTCTGAACTCTTGTTGTAAAGCCATCGCACGAATTTGCTCTTCTTCTTTTCCAGGTGGTTCAGTTTGTTCATCTGTAGCATCTTCAGGTGTTGTCGGTTGTGCTTTTGGTCGCATTTTATCCATAGCTTTAAGGTCTATACCCATTTCGGTAGCAACGTCTTGACGCAAATCTGACAACGGTTGATATTTGTTATCTCGCCAATACGTAAAAACTTTTACACTAACGAATCCAAGCATTTTTGCTTCTTTACCATCACTACCTTTTCCACCAAAGATTTTACCAATATTACTTATACCTCTACCGACTCCGGTACGATTTTCCCAAGTTGCTAATAATTTCGGATCATTTATACCAAATATCTTAGAGCGAAGCTTATTATACTGTTCATAACGTCTTATAGCTTCTTTATCTTCTTTAGAACCAACTAATTCAAAGAACCAGTGGGCTAATGTCGGATATCCTGCAGCTTTCGCAATCATTCCAGGAATACCTAATAATAATCCATCAAGAGATGCTGTTAAACCAGAACTTAATCTCATACCCCACGATGGCTCAATACCTTCACCGAGTCCGAAATCTTTCTTTACATTTAACATACCTTTTGCAAACCCACCAACGGCTATCGCAACCGGTACAGCTATACCAACAACAGAAGCTATAGAACNACTTAATGATGCGACTCGCGTTGATAATTTGGCGATATTTTTAGTAATACCTTCAGTAATACCTTTGATGACACCTTTTTTGGCTCCTTCTTTGAGACCCATCTTACCGAGAACCGATGTTAATAAACCTTTAATAAGACCAACACTTTTTGTTGTTCCAGCAGCAGCGGATGCTACTGATCCAGCAGCCCCAGCGGCTCCAGCTGCAGTTGTTGCTGCTCCTGCCGCACTTGCAGCCCCAGCGGCTGCTCCACCACCACCGAATACAGAACCTATAGTACTCAGTACACCACCACCAGCTGCTCCACCTCCACCAAGGAGTGTGCCTGCTTTAGCTAAAGCTCCACCCACCTTAGTTTTACCAAGAAGATTTCCAACACCAGATAAAGCTTTACCAACACCTTTTGTTTTACCAGCGATCTTATTGCCACCGGGTATCATCGATAGTAAACCACTAAGTCCACCACCTTCTCCACCCTCACCACCAACAATTTCAGGAACATTATCTTCTAAAGCTTCATCTAATTCATTGATAGATTTTCTATCTATTTTTACTCCGTCTTGAAGATCTTCTATTCCTTTTGCCATTTTTTCTAAAGATGCGGTTTTAACTTTATCACGTTCATCTATCTCAGCTTGTCTTTGGTTTGCTTCTTGTTCGGCAGTACTACCTTTAACNTGTCCTTGTATTTTACTAACACCATCTGATATCTCAGGTGATTGTGTAGGAGTAGGTATCGGATCTTTATCGACTTTACCGCGTTNATCTANCNNATNCTTNTTTACCCAATTTACTAAAAAAGTTTTTACCTTTATCAACAAGGGTTTCTTTCTCTAAATTAGGATCTTCTTCTCTAGTTTTTATTTCGTCCAATAATATTTCAAAGGCAATATCATTTCTATATGTACCTTCGTCACTATACAATTTTGTAATAGCACCATCTAAAACGTCATTGGATAACACACTTACAGAATGTTTACGTAATTTTTCTCTAAATTCAGTAGCATTAAATTGTCTATCTACATCGTGTGTCAAGATATTGTTAATATCTTTAACACTTCCGTCCCCATAAATATATTTTCCAATTTGGCTAAGAATTTCTTGACTTTTTTCAGCACCTTTACTAAGAACGCCTTGTGTAGCCTCTTCACCGGTTTCAACATCGGTCTTTTTACCAAATAAAAACCCTCCTAGTTTACCAAGAGCGTCTTTACCGACACCGATAGCAGTTGAACCAGCTTGATATACTTTAGAATCTTGGAAACGTTTCATAGCTTCGGAATTTATGAGTTTTAACGTCGTTTCATCAACTTTTCCCTTACCTGACGCAATCATGTCTTTGGTACTGTTTAATAACATAGTAAATTCACCATCAGACATACTATCAAGTTTTTCAGAAAAGGCTTTTCCACTATCTTTAACGGATGTTACAGCGGTGTTAAACAATTCACCTCTATTTTCCCAAGCTCCAGAAATAGTTGTTGCGGCTGTTCCTAAAGCATCCTTAGCCATTCCAGGTAATTCACCTCTATTTTCCCATGCTGATTTTGCACCTGTTTTAACATCGGATATTATCTGGTCTTTATTTTCATAAGCGTGTTTAGCAGTATCTGTTAGAAAACTAGCACCGGAAACAATCTTATCACCACCAGGAAGTGCACCAACTATATCTCTTATAGTAGATGCGTTTGGATCTTTCATACCATATAGTGTATTATCAAGAAGCCCAGATAATGTGGATGAAACCTTATACAATGCACTATCTGTATTTTGTGACGCATTTTGTAACAATTTACCAAAAAACGGTATTTTTGATAAGATTTCAGGTCCTTTAAAACTACCATCTTGACGACTTCTGTATCCTAACGTTTTAGTAGCTCTAGCACGTTCATTATCTAAAGCGTTTTTAGAACTAGTTAAAACATATAAGGTCCCATCTTCAAACTGTTGTGCTTCTGCCAACGTTTTAATATCCAACGGATCCATCTGATTATTGGTTGTATTTAAAGTAAAAAACTTTATCTTTAAATTACCTTCTTCATCAGCATAGTGTTGAAGCATAAAAGAACTTACAGTTTCGTATTTTTCTAAATCTTTAGATTTTTGTTCATCTTTAGCTTTACTTATAATAGAACTAGAAGCACCTACACGAATATTATATCGCTCCATCGCTTCTTTACTTCTAGCTTGTTGAGGATATACAGTAATACCATCGAGTAATAAATGATATATTGAATCGATTAAACCGTGTGTAGATCTATCATCCTTGCTCAACATGGTATAATCTGTTAAACTATCAGCGCTCGTTGGAGAATATTCATCAAGTTTTGATCCGATTCCTGANGCTTGAACATATCCTGAACGGACTCCACCTTTAGATTCTCGTAACGCACGTATTCTTTGTTTACGATTTTTAATTGTTTCTTGAAGAGTATTTATTTGACGTCGACCCAATTTTGTTTCTATAGCAGCTTGTAGAGAACGTTCATCGTTTTCCAACAACTTCTGTTCCATATCGATTTCGTTATCTATAGATTTAGTACCTTTGANGGCAGCGTCAAATTGTATAGAGTTACCCATATCTGCATAACTNGTCTCAACATCTTCAAAAGATTGATTTATTTTAGATACAGCGGCATTTGCACTCGTTTGTAACTTAACGTAAGTTTCGCGATCCTCAGAACCTTGTTCAGCTGTTCGAAGACCATTCATTGTATCATAAAATAATTTTGCAGCTGTTTTTTTATCTGTATCGTTGGACGCAGACGCAAATGGTGTTTTATCTAATAATATAGACGTATATCTACCAATCTTACCACTATTTACTTCTTGTTCAAGATTATCCATAATAGTATTATAATGCTCACCAGTAAGATTAATATTTTCCAACATTTGAGCAAAATGATCACTTATGGATGATGCGTCTGTGATTATTGACCCTTCTCCTGGTTTAAATTTACCAGATTCCAAATATTTACTAGCTGTATCGGAAAAACGTTGATTTGCTGCCGAATATCCGTATGATTGTCTCGTAACATCGAGGCGTCTTTCTTTTATATTTTTCTCAAGAGAAGACACGTTGACTAATTTGTTTTGATCATATAAAAACACAGTTTCTTCTGTATTATTTACACCGGCTTCAATCTTAGCAAGATACATCGGAATAACTTCGGTCAATGCTTTATGTGCTTTATTATCAAACGGATGTGCTGTATCAAGATCTCTAATACCATGATCTTTACCAAACCCGACACGATGCATAACAGTTGCTCTACCAGCAACATTCTTAACCTGATTATCTAACATCGGTAAAAAGCGTTTAGCCAATCCACCTAAATGTTTATTAGATTTAAGCTTCTCTTGGAGTTCTTTTGGAATACCAGAATCGGCAAACTGCATCGCCAAACGGTTTAACATACCTGGTGCACCAGCTATACGTTCGTTCAATCCTTCGAACATTTTAGCTGTTTCTGTTGATTGCATAGACCCAACAAAACTCTCAAGCGCCCAACTACCAATCATACTTTTGACCATGTCGGCAGGTTTCATACCCAAATCACCAGTTGTACTGAAAAGGTCTTTAATCATACTGAGTTGACCACCGCCACCGGTGAGATTTTTCATATATTCACCGACATTGAAACCTTTTCCATCGCGACCGAATATCTTTTCGTATGTCGAAGAGATCATTCCGCCACCACGTTTATCCTTAGGTTTAGTCATAGCCCATTGAGCATCTCGTATTTCTTTCATCATCGCGTGTAAGTCTTGTGTAAATGCCAAACTTTTTGCAGAATATTCCATCTGTGCTTTTATCGACATGTTGTTTTGTGTAACAATTTTTCCAACATTCGTAGCAATATTTGACATAGCACGCATCTTTTGTCGATGATAATATTGATCTATTTCAACCTGTTGTCCAAATAATTTAGATTGATGTTTTATTTGTGATTCTGCTACACCAGCAGTAACACCCATTTGTTTGTGTGCTAATGATATATTTATTTTAGAAGTAGACATTTGTGATTTTCTAACAGATTTATCAAGTTCTGAAGAAATACCACCCATTGTGCTACCAAAATCGGATAAATCTCCATCTGTACCACTTCCCATATCAGAGTCGTCCATACCGAAATCATCACCGAAAAACTCAGTAGCCAACGAATCATACTGATCTTCTTCTGATTTATAAAAATAACCAGTTTTAACCGCAGTTTTAGCATCATCAACAATAGATTTAGCAACATCTTTAGTTATCTTACCAGCGGTTTTAACACCACCAACGATACCTTTGATCTTACCACTAACATTAGAATCACCCATTGAATATTTTATATCATCCGCTAAACTAAACGCGTCTGGTAATAACACTTTACTTGTAGCTATACCGAGGTTTTTAACCGATTTTGAAACGTTCTTTAAATAACCACGAACTCCCTTAGGAGCTTTGGTGTCTCTTTTGCTTCCTGTTGATGAGGTGTCTAAAGGAAATAACTCATCATCTGCTCCAAAACTAAAAGAAAATTCATCGGTTTTGGGATTCTTAGGTCTTTTAGACATAACAGTTGCTCCTATTTTAAATCTTTTCCATATATTAAAATGTTTTCAGGTAAAAAATATAGATCTGGGAAATTAATCCCAGATCTATTAAATTATTTACGGTTGAAATGTTTGTGTGTTAAACGCGTTAACATCATCAATATTTTTCTGTACTGTCATAACTTTAGAAGGTACAACTGCACTATTTAATCCGTATCGTTCCATAAGTTCTTCACGATTTTTGAGAACTTCTTCTGTATACGTTTCAGCTTGTGCTGTTTTTTCCAATTTATCTTGTTGATGCATAGAAATACCAGATACAATACCGTCTTGGTCTGTAGAAGCACCANGTCGAATACCATCGATATATTTATACATATATGCAGGGAGAACTTGGTCAAAGTATGATTGACCCGCTAAACCAGCACTTGCAACAACGTATTTGGCCAAAATATCACATTCGGGACCATCTTGGAAAATACCATTGAATTCAACTTGTCGTTCAGAAATTGCTGTATCGCTACCGAGTTCAGTCGATTCAAAAATTTCTTTTTGATCGTTTCCTGAAGGCCATACTTCGTGCCAGAGACATGAATATTCAATGTCACCAGGTCGAGCTGTAGGACCAAGGAATACATACAATAGAGAACCAGAATAGTTAGGACGAATAAAGCGTAAATCTTTACCGTATAGGTGGTGGATTCCAGTAACTGGGTCGGTAATACCGTATTGCCAGTATCTATAAATCTTACCTAAACCGTCACCGGAACACGTGAGTGTTGTCAATGTAACGGTTTTGTTACCTTGTTTCATACTACCAGGGAAATCCATTTCTTGTTGGTTTCCGCCCCATGTTACAGTTCCAGATGAATCTAATGAGTTAGATGTAATTCCAGATACTTCGCGAACAGCGTTTTCTAAGAAAAACTTAAGATAGCTTATTGCAATAGGATCAAAGAATGAAGGAACTCGAAGCCATTTGACTAAGAAACGACCTGCACGAATAGGTTCAAGAGCACCAATATAGTTTGGATCATACGTAGTAATACCGTGTTGTGTCAATAAATTATCGAATACTGAAGAAGCGATACCGACTGTAGTATTTTTCCAACCCAAGAAATTGTGTTGCATACCATTGATACCACCAACTCCATAACCCGATGTCTCATCTTTTTGGAATATTCCATGAATAAATCGATCACCCGTTTTTACTTCATTTGCCATTTATTAGTTCTCCTCTATTTCATTTCGCTTAACAATAATCACACCCTTCCATTTTTCGAAGATGTCGGGGAATGTCACTGTAACAACACAAGTAGCTTGATTGATTAAGCGATCGCGATTTGTTTGGTGTAAGTCGAAAACCATTTCTACGTTTGAAGGATAACGTGTGGATGCTGTTTTTACCATTTCTGTATGGGCAGCTGCTATAGCTGAATCAGCACCATCTGTATCAAATGTATATTTACATAAGACAAGTTTCATCATCCTTCGAAGATCGTTAACAATCATTGAGTTTCTAAATTCTGCTAATTTAGATACTCGTTCTGTATAAAGGTTAGCGTTCGAGTAGAAATATACGTTTCGTCCTGTTAAGTTATCAGGAGCTACGTGCGACATAGCTTTACCAAAATCCATTGCCCAATAGAGACAGTTTTGTTCAGCGAGTTTTCGTTCTAATCCCTTCGGAATTGATTCTTCAACAACCCAGTCAAAAATCATTCGTCGTACACAACCGTAATCTTTCGGTTTTCCGGCGTACAATGCGAAAGGTGTATTTTTGTACAATCTTGTTAAACCATATGAGAATTCATACGTACCTGTTACACGAACGTTAGTTGCTCGGTCCACAGTTGTTCCACAGTGAGGCACAATTGCAAAGTTTTCGCTACCTTCGGCGGGAATAAAACCACGAATCTGTTTAGCAACAGCGACAGCATTATGAATATTTTCTTCAAAACCACAGTCAAAAACAACGTTAAGATCTCGACGATTTTGTAACAGATTAGCCATTTCTCGTTTAACTTCCATAGGATAGTTAGCATCATAAACGATACCGGAATCACATTTAAGTACGTTAGTAATCGTTTTTGTATCGATTTGGCAATTGAAGAATTTCTTAAGCAACGATGTTTTCGAAGCTTCTAATTCCTCACCAGTTAATGTTTCGAATTCTCCATCCGTTCCACCAGTCATATATTTAGGAACTGATAAATCAGCAGATGTTTCATCAACAACCACGTTATCATATACATAACCGTTCTTTTGAAGACCGTTTACAAAATCGAAATCATTCATTGTTTTCGGATAATGTAATTCAAGTTCTTCGCTTTCTACGCTAATGTTGAGCGGTTCTGCTAACAATTCTGTAATATAATCGGACAATTCTTGATAATTTTCTTGGAAACTATCGATTCGGATTTGTTTTTCAACAGTTCCATCATAGTTCTGATATACTTTTTGAAGACCTTCGATTACCGGTACTGTACTTGAAACTACGGCATATGGGTTAAACGAAAATGCTAAATCGTTTCCAATTGCTAAAGTTTCTGCTCCGGCTTTGGTCTTTTTGACTAAGAATAATTCGTAGCGTCGACCATCACTGACTCTTTCATCTCGAACTATATCGTTAATGATTCGTAGACCGTAGTCATTACCACATCTACCATCTGCATAGTATGCCATAAACAACAATGGGAATGTTTTATACCCATCAACTTCCGGTTTATTATTTTTAAAGAAACTGGAAAGTTTGTTTGTGGTATTATACATACTGAACTGTTCAGGTGTAACGTTTTGTACAAACGTTTTAATCTTGAATCCGTCCATCGTTACTGTTTTCTCAACAGGTACTTCTTGATCGATGTATTCCCCAGGGTTATTGGGGTCTTCTATGGTTTCAGTTTCCATCACAGTTACAGTTAAAGGAATTTTATTTCCGTTTTCGTCTTTGAGGAAATCACCGTAGATATCGCGCTTGTACACTGGGATATCTTGTTCTTTTTTGATACCAAAGCTAATCGCTAAGTGTGCTGTAGTTGCATCTTCCGGAAGAAGTCGGCAAACGTACGCTGTTCCACCAGCCGACAAAACATTTTGTACGTTTAAGTTTTGTTGACCGTATGCTTTAATATCACCAAAGTCTGAACCATATTTATCTAATAGTGTAGCATTTGCGTCCATCTCAATGAGCACACCATTTTTTCCATCGGATGAAAATACAGGATGTAACGAAGGAACTATGCTCAATACGGTAGTTTGCGGCACTGTTCGGATCGATTCATCGCGAAGTTCGATACTAGTTATACCAAAACCACTATCATCATATGCCATAGTCTAAACCTCCCTTTGGCAAAATTTAATGTTATATTTACAATTAAGTTTATAAAAACTTTGAATATGTTCTCATAATTCTTAGTAATATATAATAATGTTTAAGAAATCTGAACACTTCCTACTTATTTAGATTATATATTATATTAAAGGTAACATTGCAATATAATTTTTTATGGGTAGGAGAAATATTATGAAAAAGATTGTAGCGTTAGGATTAATGTTTATCCTAACTATCTCTATTGTTTACGCTGAGTTTAGTACTCAGGTAAAAGAATTTTATGAAAAAAATCGAGGAAGACTGGAATTCAAATTCTATAAAGAACGAATTCCTGATGAATTCTCCGATGCGTTCCTATTTTATACCGATAACGATAGCGAATTGAGACTTAAATTTTATTCTTTAATGGTTGTCGAAAGCGCTAACTTTAAATATTATTACAACAAAAATCCGAACGGAACAGTAGATATTGGTCCAAGTCAGCTTAATTCAGCTAATTTGGAAGATCCTTGGTTTGTACAAACGTTCAGTCCAAAAAATGATAAATATATCAATACACATCACACATATTGTATGGTATTGACTATAAATTTCTTCAAAGATATTACGANTTGGGCTGATAAAGAGTACAAATTTATGGTTTATAACGGTGGTCCAAAAGCTCAACGGATAGTTCCATTAGCTTATAAAACCGCTGCACAAAAATCCTTTACCAGAAATGTCACGAATTATGATAAATTAGTACGTGCACAAATCGAAAAAACTAAAGAAGATTTTGAAAAGTTTGTAACGAACGAATATTACAATATGTCAGCGTTACGAATTTCAGCAATATTGCAATTAAAACCGGCTGAAGAATTGAAATCAGTTATCAAGAACTTCAGTTCCGGAAAGAAACCCATTGACTTCAATAAATCTAGAGATAATAACGTTCTTTATATTAAGCGAAGATACAATTTTGTTAAGTTTGATCTCGAGGAATTTATCATCGAGAACCAATCTATAATTGACTTGCTCAGTATAAAGCGCCGACGCCTCAACATTACCATTTGATTCTAACAATATAATTTCGAACCAGTTGCCAAAACAGAGGCCGTATTCTAGTATGAAGTCAATGTATTCACTAACGGACTGGTGTAATGCCAGTCCGTTATTTTTTTTTCTAAAAGTTTCAAAATGTAATTCTTGATAATTTGGTATATCGTCTACGAATTCATAATCCAATTGTTGAAGTCCATTGAGATAATACACAAAATAATCTATAAACCGAGTTACAAATATTTTATATACAGCATAATAAAGATAAATATCTCCATCTGCAAAATCTATACCCAAATTTCGTGATAAATGATAACCCAATTGGGTTGTAAATACTGACAAATATTCTCTATCAAAATCTGTTAAATCTGGGTTTATATAAATAGATCTGTCTTCTAATGATTGTGTGTCCGGAAGATTTAGAAATTTGTTTATAAAAAAAGCAACATTGTCGATAGGGTTCGTTTCCGGTTCAACTGTAGCGGTTTGTTGATTTATAAGATCTAAAATATCACCCAGCATATTCATATTTAGATTATCTGTTTGTTCAGTATTAGTATTATATTCAGTTTTATCCATAAAATGCTCCAAAATAAAGGTTTTACTATATTATAATGTTTAAAATTAGAATAATCTAATATATGATACACTATAATACTAAAAATACCAGTTTCTTGAAAATGCATTATATTTTGAAAGAAATGGGCATAAAAAACAACATGTTTTTCTTACAGCTATATGATGAATCGTTAGCTGATATTGATCCATTAGACGAAGATTCGTTAACGCCTGTACAAAAAACAAAAGTCCATATAGAAATTTCAAAGAATCCTTGGTATTATTATAGAGAAATCGTAAAAATACCAATGACCGATATAAAATCGGACTTTGAATTGACTAGAGGTACTTTAGCTATATTATGGTCGTTACATAATAACTTGAAGGCGTTTATCGTTTTACCTCGTCAATGTTATAAATCTTATACAATATCTGTATTTTATTCGTGGTTGATATATTGGGGAGCCAAAAACTTTAATGGTGCATTCTTTGCACAAAATGCTGGATTGGCCACACAAAACTTATCACGTGTAAAAGACATTCGAGAATCGTTACCAAAATATTTGAATTTAAAATCAAATATGGATACTGATAACGTACAATCTATTGTATATAGACCTGGTGATTACACAAATACTATAATAACAAAAGCCCCAGGAATGAACGAAGAAGCCGCCAATAACGTTGGTCGTGGTATGTCTACTATGGGTCAATGGTATGATGAGATCGCGTTTATTCCTTATATTTGGACACAATACGGGGCTGCTGTTCCCGCATATTCAACAGTATCCAAAATAGCTGAAGCAAACGGTTCACCACATCATATCGTCATGTCTACAACCGCTGGAAACAAGCGTTCCCAATCTGGTAAATGGGCACACGATTTTATGCAATCTAGTGCACCTTTTACTGAACACTTGTACGATATGGTCGAATATGATAATTTTGGAAACGTTATAGGGTTTGATAAACTGGCTATTCGCGAATATATAACATATAATAATACTGGACAACACTTTTTACGAATAGAATATTCATGGGATGAATTGTCTAAACCGGTCACATATCTTGAAGAAATGAAANCGTTGATGCCTGGTTTAGATGAGTTTAACCGTGGNGTATTAAATATTTGGTCTGATTCTTCGGAAGATCACCCATTAGGTCATGANCGAGTTAAAGAACTTATGACCAAAATACGACAGCCAGAAAAAGTTGTTATGGTTGATAAGATATATGTGTTGAAGTATTATCGAGATCCTGAACAATGTAAAATCGATTCCAAACATATNGTGTTTGGTATGGACGTTGGTGGAAACGTTCGACGAGACTATTCNACTTTGGTTGGATTAGATGTTACGAATTCTGAAGTCGTTTGTACATTGCGTGTAAATCAATATAGTATTAATCGTTTTGCTAGAGCGGTTGCTTATATTTTATTATATTTGTTTCCAGAATCAGTATTGGTTGGTGAACGTAACTCTATTGGTACACCGGTTTTGGAAACTATTTATGAGAACGGTATACGCTCATCAAGAATATACCTCGATGAAGAAAAAGATCAACGTGGTGTATTTATGGATAAAAATATACGTGCTTTATTTTATGGAGATATATTACGTATTTCTATACTAGAACACGGTCATAAGATTTACGATTCGACCATAATTGGTGAAATAGCTGATCTAATTATGACAAAATCTGGACGAATAGACCACGCTCCAGATGGACACGATGACTTACTTATAGCATACCTATATACAAGATGGTTTGTTATGTTCTGTAAAACAAAGGGTAAATATATCGATAATATTTATTTTAATAGTAGACTCGATCAATTTTTATCTGAAGACGATCTTATGGAATTGAATAAAACTACTGGTAAACGAGCACAAATGGATTTTGTTATGGGTAACAAATATGGAGTAGTTATGAAAGAAGATATGAAAGAAAAATTATTCAATAACGATTGGTTGTCCAATAGAATAAAAGGTGTAATCGATGAAAATATAAATTCTCACAGAAATGTTGGGGCCGATATTTATATAGACGATTTCGATATAACTCCTGTTATAAAAGAACAAGATATACATGTCGATACGGTTGCGGATTCATATATAGACGATTATCCTGAATATACTGGGGATATTAACGTCGATGATCCTGAAAAAATACAAGACCGCACTGAAGAAATCCGAGATACCTCTGGAGACCCAATCAATATGTTTGCAATAAATTTTAAAGTTTAAAAAAAAATAAAAGGGTGGATGTTTTCCACCCTTTTATATTATCGGTCCCATAATTCTCTTGGAATGATTTTGTATTCTACAGGATTTATAACTTCTTCACCTCGATTATCAGGTGAAACATTTATAACAGAATCCTGTGTTTTCATTTCCTTATAAGTTTTTCTAAACCAATTAATTCCTTTAACAACTGGTACAACCACCTTGAACACAACTACTGTAACCCCTACAACAATTAATCCATTTCTAACGTTTTTCATCATATCATTTTCCCTCATATAATCTGATTTGTAAGCGTCATTCTGAATATTCATCTTACCTATATTATACCCAAAATTTAATGCATTATTCATAAGTTTATTAAAATTATCATGATTGTTTCCCATATATTTTATAATCTCCTTTTTAACACCAGACAATATAAAGGATTACGGAAACAAACCCGTACTCCTTTATAAGATAATATATAACTAATTATTAATATATTGTGTTTGTCTAGGAACCACTTCCAATTCTTCTAAACGTGATAATATTTGTCTATTAAACACAGTACTACCCATATGCTCCCGCATACCAATCATATTACCAATGTCATCCAGATTAAACGATATTGGTAATTGAAAACTAGTATTCAATATTTCAGAATACGACATTTCAGAATATCCCATATCTTTCGAATATTTTTCAGCAAATCTATTAAAATCATTCCTTGTTTTTAAAGAAATACGAGTAAATAAATCTGTTTTATCAAAATTAAAAGAGTTGACTATAAGATTCAATCTTTCTGATATCTGGTTAAGAATATCGTATTCGCCCACAGTCCGGCTTAATCTTGTGGCATAACTATCATTAAACATACAGAATCCGATTTCAGACGTCATGTTTCGTAACACAGATATATGCTCTCTTATAAAATCTATAAACTGTCTTTTAATTTTTCCAGACAATTCAGACCTATCATGCACAGCTTCGAATGTTTTACTCAGTCCAAACAATATGCTTAGAATTGTATAAGTTAATATCCAAGCTTCTCGCCTAGCTCTAATCGCTTTCATTTTCTGTTTTGTGTAATTTTCATTAAAATTTTCGTTGGTTACTTCACGATCTTTTACAGTATTATTATAATGAAATAGGAAAAAATCTTTAATATTTTCATCTGTTAAGATTTGTATACCCATTCTAAGTTCTGTAAGATCATATTTAAAACCACCCATTCTTCTGAAAGATGGAACTTCTGTATTTTTTATTCTTCTGAAATACACTTCTGTAGCGTCTTCATAAAAATATGAAATCATATGTTCGTATACAGTTTTAGTAATCTGTGCCATAACGTATGAGCGTTTGTCTTTGATCTCATTATCCCATTCGGTTCTACCAAACGCATACATGATATCTCGTAACAAATCTAATCTATCATGATATTCATAACCTTTATCACCACTTATATCGTTTAAAAGATCAACAATTTGTTCATGTTTGATGATAGGTTGTTTTAGATCTGATAAATAAGATATTTTTCCGATAAGAGAAGCAAGATAACTAGATTCCATCATTTTATTATGCTCAGTCATAAGTTTTTCGTGAAATCGCGACCACGTATTACTAATACGTTTCCAATTTATAAGAACACTTAAGCATATTTCCCGTGCTAAAATATCAACATATTGAGAAATTTTGCTTTCATGACTCTCATAATTGTCTATATTGGTCTCACTTTTATACGTATAATAATAGTCATGAAACCAATCTATCATATCACGGATACTAATTTTTACATCATATCTTATAATAGGTAATGTGTTATTGATATTATTCACAGTATCGAGTGGTGCAAAATCGACTAGAATTGGTCTGATTTTAAAAGGAAATCCTTTTTTAAAATATTCAGACGATCTGTGATAAAATTCAAAATCGTTTTCGATATCAATATTGATAAACAAATTAGGTGTTCCTTCTATACTATTCTCACCATTCTCACCCCGACTGTTTAAATCCATGCGAAGTTTGTTTACTTTATTGATATATTCTTCATGGTTTAAAAGTGTAGTAATATCTCCATTTTTAAACACTTGTCTAAATGTATTGTTAAAAGAACCAAAATCTGTTACCGAAGAACTTTTATCTAAAAAGTCTTTTATCTCTTCATCAACATTATCTTTGCTGTAATATGGGATATTCATATATCCGATTCCAGTTAATTTTGATTCTTTTTTAAATCTTTCGATAAGTTCTTTATATCCATCTTGAGATTTAAATTTTTTAAACTTTTCAAGATTTTCATCTGCAAGTTCTTTGGCCAAATCGAATATATCCTGTAACGCCAAACAGATCGAATTGTATGATTCATATGTCTTTTGTGCAACAAGATTGGTATCCATATATGGTTTTCCCAATAGATGTTTATTTATGGATTTTCCAATTTTAACTTGTTGAGTACTGTAATCTATGTTTAAATCCATTCGATTCTCCTCATTATTAATATATTATCATGTTTTCACATAAAATAAATACTGGGGATTTCTCCCCAGTATTATATATAGTTCTAACGTTACGGAAGTTCTTTGTACGTGTAGTTCGATTTTGCGTCTTCCACTTGTTTCTCGTATGTGTTGAGAGGAACGTTTGTATGATCCAATACACCATTGAGTTGCAATTGAATAGCTGCAGTAGCGAAGTTTCCACGGAATTCTCGACCGCCAATGTAGATAGCCGTTCGGTTAGGCATATCTGCATCGATTGCGTTGAACATTCGAATTGCGTGCGGATAATATACCAAGAACGGATATTCCATACTGTAAGTACGTAATGTACCGTAGATACTCGGTACACGATCTCGCCATCGTGAGTCATTGTTACCGATAAGTCGTACATGTCGTCCGAAATTATCGATATAACCGATTCGTTCGATTGCAAAACCGAAGTTTTCTGTTTGTGAATCTGATTGCATGTCTGATAATGTTGATGCTGTGTTTTCGAACTTGATGTCTGGGAATTCACTTACCAAACTATCATAACCCAACAAGATCCATTCGCGTTTAACTGATGCAGGAATGTTAAGATCTGTTTCAGCCGTAGCAAGAACTTTATTGATATAGTTCTTAAGACCGAATTTGTAATCTTGTAATTCAAGACCAGGTGCAAAACGGTTAACGTTGAACGAAAGAGATGTATTGATAAATCCACCCATTTTCTTCGTAAGTACGAGAGAATCAAGGCTAACATTACCATACAATACATCGTTGATTAAGAATTCTTCAGCTTCGAGCTCTTGGTTAAATACAGTAGCTTGCAACATTTTGTCTGTAGCATAAGCCGCATAAGAAATGTTGTTACTTGTTCCAATGGAGAAGTTGTCTGCCATGTATTCGTTGAGCGAAACTTTTGAATAGTTACGATATTCACATTCTCGGATAAATTGGAATTTGCGTGTTCCCATTGTTGGGATGTTCGTAAATTCGTTAGCGATATTCGATACGCGAAGTTCTACTTTGATACCTTTAATGATTTCGTTTGTTGCAGCATCACCCGTTGAGGTCATGATTGTGAAATCACCTGTATCGAGGTTGAGTGACATGTAGTATGAGAAAGGTACTGAACGTACATCTCCACCAACATCAATGTTTTCTAATACATAATCGCCACGGAAAACTCGTTCGTTCGTAGGACCAGCTGCGATCGTATAGTGTAATTGAACACGTTTTTCAACTTCGCTGGTAGGATCAGCTATATCTGTAAGATACTTGATACCTGTGAATCGGCAGTTCGGTTCGATACCGTTCTTTTGTTTATTAAACTTAGAAACTTCAAGGAAGTTACCTTTTGCTGCTGATGCAACACCAGGTGTTGAACCGAGTTTAATATAACCGTCATCACCACACCATGGTTCCGGAGCTGTATAAACACCACCAACGGTGTTAGCTGAAACCCAGTCTACTAACGGAAGTTTATTGAATCCGGCAATATCACCACTACGGAATGCATGTGGGAAATAGTATTCACGATCTCCAACTTGCAAATAGTCGATATTATATTCGAATTCAAGTCGCATTTTGTTTTGGTTATCGATATTTTGGAAAATTTCTCCGGATCGAGCAGTTGCCAACCATCCACCGATAATGAACGGTGTAGTACCTTGTGCGAAAGAACCGAGAGATGAAGCGTATACAGCTGTACCACCACCCCAACCTTCAATACCGAATCCATTACGATCTACTGATCGGGATACGTCACGTGTATTGTCAAGCAATCGTTCGAAACGATTTGACATTACACGATCACCTGCGAATAGTTCCATAGATATGGCTTTTGCTTTGTTATAAAAACCATCATTATCAATGATTTTTTTCCATCCTTCAACGGTAAACGGTGATTCACCAATAAGTCGATACATTTCTGTAGCGAACTTGTTCATCGTGCGATGGTATCCTTGATTATGGTCTCTTAAGTGATCGGAATAAACCTTCTCACAATCTTCTCTCGTAATATTTTGAAAATTTTGAGAATTGCTCATAATCATTAATTACTCCTTAGATTAAAGTAAATTAAAATAATGTTTGTTAATCGGAACCTTTTTACTTTGAAGATTCAATAGTAAGAGCAGCTATTTTGCGTACCAAAGTATCATACTGTCTCTGATATAGTCGCAGTTTAATGATATTCTCTGGATTTTGTTGCATTATAAAAGCATTTCTTTCTTTACCAACAATTTCGGCCAAATCCCGTAGCTGATCTAATTCAGACCAATCAGCAAACATAGAATTATACTGGTCGATTGTATTGTTGATTGAATCATACAAATTATTTAATTCTTTAATTAAATATTGTTTCTGATTAATTTGCGTAAAGGTGTTCAAAGACGAACCCTTGTTTATGTCCAGTTTATGGACTCCTACTCCGTCATCGCCGCCACCTGATGATGATGTATCGCTTCCGCCTCCAAAGTCACCTCCACCGAAATCATCACCGCCCTCGTCGCCCCAGTCGCCTTCATCGCCCCAATCGTTTTCATCGGAACCCATGTCGTCGCCCATGTCGAAATCGTCGGTTGTTTCTTTTTCGGGTGAATCTTCAGTATCTGCTTCTAGCGAGAATACATCCCGTTTGGTAAACTCATCAGTTTGCCACGTTTTTATATCATTTTGTTCTAATTTTTCAATACTATTTGTATATCTAATCATAACACATCATATTTCCTTATATTTATATTAAAATGTTGAGAGTTACCGAAAAAAAATATAGGGTGGACGACTTGTCCACCCCCAATAATTATCAAAAATAGGATGCGTTTACGTCCCTATCTAAAAACACATACTCTGTTTCACCAATTGTTTCAGTTTTATTACAATTCATATCAAACCCACCAGCAAAAGTTGCGATATTGTCTAATCCTACACTCTCAATATATTGGAACCAGTTTCTGAAATCTAAGAAATCTAATAACGATACTCTGCCTTGAGAACTCGATATGGATTCCACTTCTTGTTTCTCAACTTTAATTTCATTTGCTAATTTAGCACGTTTTCTAGTTTCTTCATCCCTTATATCAATGATTCCTCTCTTACCCATAACATTTCCGTCTGGATTGTTTGTAACACTTTCGTTAGGAATCTTATCAAAACTATTGGGTGTGTCTGAATATATATCGTCATCTATAATAATACCATCATGGATCGGCATAACAAACATATCATCTTCAGAACGACGTTTTCTTGATTTGTTAAGTTTAAATGTAAGATACTTTTGACTATCGTGGTCTTCTATATCGATAAATGCTGACCACGACACAGCCTGTTCAATCGCATACGCTTCACCAATAAACTCGTTCGTTAGATTTGCGACAGCGTTCATTCCACCTTGTGTTTTATAGTTTGTCAATACCGCTCCACCAGAACGGTTAATTTGGTGTGCTGTAATAACCGGAATATCTCGGTTTTTCGCTAAAGATAATAAATCGTTTGCAATATGTGCTAATTGTATACGTGTATCACGATTTATATCGCTTCGTCTCGGACCTATTAATCCAAGATAGTCAATAATACACGCAACAACTTGAAACCCTTCCTCTTGAACCGTATCTATTAACGCATCGATACCCTCTACAGTTATACCCATAGCATCAGCGTGAACGAAACTTATATCAATCGGTGGGTGCTTTATATCATACCCATCTTCTGTCTCCTTCATATGAGTATTAAATTCGCTATTCCATATCTTTTCAAGTTCTTCTTTTGAACCAACTTTATCTATATCTTTCTTAACAACAATTTTGAATAGACGTTCTGTATCTTCATCAAAATCGTTTTCTAACTCAATAAACAATATTGTTGGAGTTCTACCGGTCGATTTCCATATTTCCATCAATTTCGCCACATTATACGTTTTTAACATTCTTGCAATGTGCAACAATAGTGCAGATTTAAATGAGTTTGTGTTTGCGTGAAAAATATAAGCGTTTTTGTTAACAAATCCACGACGTGGACCAAGTGCAATATTTAAAGCTTGCCAACCTGTTTGTAATGCTGTAGATGGACTCATTATCGTTTTATATGTTTCCATCAACATATCGATAAACGAATCGTCAGATGTGTGTACAACCTGTTTCACTCTATCCGAAGAATCGGTTGCTCTAAAATAATTTATCATATCTGTCAGTAATTCTCGAAACTTATCCAATTGTTCTGGAAAATCTGTAAACGAGCAAGAATCAATACTATTTGCTAAATCTACTAAATCGTTTTTAGATGACAGGATATAATCGTATTTTAAATTTCTATCTATAGTTAGAGATACAAATTCCAAATCTGCCTCAGGAACTTCATCCTTTGACATTAAAATCTGTGGAATAATTAAATTGTCTCGAACTTGGTCATACGGTTCGACTAACATGTTATTTATTTTAAATACTAGTGAATCTACATTAGGTCCTGTGTTACTTTTTGAACGGATACTAACGAGTAAATCACAGACTAATATTAAACCAATAATATTCGGACTCACCGAATAATAATCTCTGTCGATTATTTCAAGAAAACGTTTAATATTAGTTAATTCAAAGCGAGAAATACCAATATCACTCGCTAAAACCTTTATTATAAGTAATAAGAAACGTTCTGAAACTAAATGTGACCTAAAGAACTTTTTCTCACTACCGTTTGTAATTCCATTTATGTACAATTCCCCAACCTCGCGTGTCTAAATATTTATTCACCTTTGTGAATCACGTATATCATATATAATTATTATTCTTATATTAATAATTTTTAAGAATTATATATTATGTATATGGAGGTTATAAATATGAGAATAGATAATTCTACACACATAAAATTGGATATAACATCGAACGATGACGATATCAGAAACGTTATTAATTATATGAGTCAATTCGATGATTCTGAAAAAGATGACAGAATTTTCTGTCATTGGAAAGATTGTATAATCTGTAGACCAAGTTATACTTTATATGAAAAAATGAATCGTCTGGATGATTTCGAGTCTATAAAAGATGATTCGTTTAATATCTTAGTTATGCGAGACGTCGATGATAAAAAAGAGTTCATACGTGAACGATTGAAAAGTTATTCGATGATTGATGAGAGTGTCATTGATGAGTTTGTAAACAATATATCGGAAAAACCAACATCTGGAGAAGATAATGACGCATATTACAAATTGGGGTATGAGCGTAAAAGCGGGTTTGTTAGTGTGTTAGAAACCATAGCGCGATCAAATACACCACAAGAAAACATTGACGCGTACATACAATTATTCAAGGATTTCGCGTTCATTGAGCCAGAATACGAACAAATAACAGTACTCTTTCGATCAAAGAAATTTGGATATGGTGCAAATATGTACAATATCGAAATACAATTTGAAGAAAGTGTTGTTGAAAACAATGGTCTATTTAATCATGAAGAAGGGACGATTGTGCTTAAACTGACGTTTAAGGACGGTCCAGAAAGTATTAACGAACTAACACAGGAGATGATGTTGAGAGAATTCGCAAGACAAACGCTACGATTAAAAAGTGATTATATTTCTTAAAGGAGGAAATTGTAATAAAGATCCATCACCGGATTTAGTGATGGATTTTGTATGGAAAGTTATCGGTTTGTTCAAGAGTTCAAAGAGTAAAAAAGACAAAGAAAAATGGATAGTTATACAACATAAAAATCCATAAAGGAGGTATGATGCATGTTAAACAAAATTGTAAATGTTTTATCATCAATCCGATCAAAAAATAAGAAGCCCATGACATTTTGGGAAGCGTTTAAAGATGCGTTTTTCAATGTTTGGGAAATACAAATGGTTCATATAACGTTTATAGCATTTGGTATAGGTATTCTTTACGGATTTATAACCCTTGTATTTAAAATACCATTGTGGGCTTATTTTATAACGCCAGTTGTGATAGTTTTAATAATGTATATAATAGAACTCACACCTGTGATAAAAGATCGGATGAGAAAAACTACTAAAAAACAATAACNTTGGAGGTTATTTGTGAGTGAATTATTAGAGGCATTTAAGAAGGCTTCAACGAAGAGAAAGTNTGATGCTATTTTTGCATTATTGACGTATATCATGCTATGTTTTATTGGAGGATATCTGATAGGACGAACACTATTACCAATAAGTTTTATTGCTGGAATGATTGTGTTTATCATATTCATGGTAGTCGTAAACATAGTTGGTAGATCCATTGGTCGAGAGATTCTCATATATCTGTTAAAAGACGATGACTCCGATTAACAAAATAAAGAGGGTTTATTTACCCTCTTTATTTTTTTCATAATTTTGTTTCGCCACAACCTAATATACATATAAAGGAGTTATATCTATGAGTTTATATGAATTGTTTAAAAATTTTATAGAAAACGCTAATCTACTAAAACGAATATTTTTAGCATTATTTATACCGATTGGAGTGCTTTGTCTACTTGTTATTAGTATAGTGTTTGAATCTGTATTTTCTCATAATAGAATATCTTTATTAGATAACGTTTTAATAAACTTAGTGTATACAGATGTGTTTTTCATAATCTGTACGATTTTCTATAATCTACTTAAATTATTTCTTGAAACTGAGATAAAAACATTGAATCCTCCTGA
>JGI24712J26585_10000318_pt1 | contig 41423 bp, 27 predicted proteins | sample BioPla3DNA2_FD_26585 | JGI IMG/M metagenome (IMG submission 26585)
TGGTTCAGTGGCAAACTTACTTTCAGGGGATCAAGACGGTTGGAGAAATCGAAAGTTCCCTCGGCAGGATGATCCGTCTGCGCGAACCCCAACAGGTTGCTGCCGTCGACACGTAAAAAGTCCACCCTTGCCGCTTCGCTATTCACCCCCTCGGAAACTTCCGCACCAAAAGCCCGGTCACCGATCAACTCTTTAGAATGGATGTTGATGATGGCACCACCTACGTCGCTGGAATTTCTCCCGCTAAACACTTTATTAACATCAATATTCTGGATAATGTCGGTCCCGAAAAACTCGAGAGCGATGTTCTTGTATTCCGGATCTTCGGAAGGAATAGGGAAGCCATTCAGTAGAGTGGCATTATATCTGTCTCCCAAACCTCTTACGAAAACATTCTTCACCCCCTCTTGCAAAGACACACCCGACACGTTAGCCACCGCTGCCTGGGCATCGCCAATCCCTTTGCGAGAAAGCTCATGCGCCCCCACCGATTGGGTGGCCACCAAAGCTTGCCGCCGATCCATCATTAGGATATTCTCGCTTTCGCGGTTAGCCCGAGCAATTACCTCCACCTCGCTCAAGCTAATATCGTCCGGAAGCAACAAGATTTGAACGGTGATTTCTTCGTTCGCTTCTACCCTCACCCCCTGTATGGTATCTGTTAGGTAAGCCACGTAGGTGGCAATAAGTGCATGTTCCCCAAGGGGTACATTCCGTATCACGAAGTTGCCTTCTAAGTCAGCGGCAGCCCCGATGGTGGTTCCTTCTATCACGACCGACGCCCCTATCAGTGGCTCATCGGTTTTCGCGTCTACTATCTTTCCCTTGATAACACCGGTCTGGGCAAACGATCCTGCTGAAAAGAGAAGAAACAGGATCAAGGGAATCATTAACGATAGGAATCTCTGTGTCACAAACAATAAAAATTATTTACGGCACAAAGGTCTTTCTAAAATGTTACAGGACGATTACAACCTCGTTAATTTTTGGTTAAGAAATAGGGTAGGTCTTTTCTATTATGTTTACCGGTGGGTGTAAGAAATTTTCAGAATGCTCACCAGATAAAGGTTAATTACTAATACTTTCGTTGGTTTACTCGTGGTTTATTCCGCTGAGCTCGTTTGCCTTTCGCTTTTCGCTTGCTCCCCTTCGGATCCTCACCGTCCAAGCGAACTACCAGCTTCCTATCCTCCAGGTACATCCCGGTGAATGATTTTAACACCTTGCCAACGACCTCATGCGGCACTTCAAAAAGCGAGAAACTTTTCATCACGTCAATCTTCCCCACCGGCACTTTCCCCCTCACGTGGTCATTGATAAAGCCCATCAAGATGGCCGGGTTAACCCCATCGACCTTTCCCACGTTGATGAAAAGGCGGGCGTATCCTCTCTCAGGTTGCCGATTGCCTTTTGTCTCCTTCGATTTGCGGGAGAAAAGACCCTTTTCCTTGCGGGAAGGAGAGTCGGAAGGTTCATGAATCTCATCGGCCTGCTGGTAATAATCAATAAGCCGGTTGAACTCGAGCGACACCACCCGTTTAATGATATCCTCCTTTTCCAACCACTCCAATTTCCTAAAGATGGAAGGTAGCAACCGCTCAATTTCCGCCTCGTTGACCTTCACCTTCTCGATCTTGTCCACGAAATTAAACAGCTGCTTCTCGCAGATGGCATCTCCCGAGGGAATAGGGCGCTTTTCGAACGTCTTGTTGATCGATTTTTCAATACGGGCAATCTTTCCTTTATCCTTCAGGTGAACCAATGAGATAGAAGTGCCCGTTTTGCCGGCTCTTCCTGTACGTCCGCTTCGGTGGGTATAGATCTCGTTGTCTTCCGGCAAACCGTAATTGATGATATGGGATATGCTATCCACGTCAAGTCCACGCGCAGCCACATCGGTTGCCACCAACAGTTGCAGGTTACGGTTCCTGAACTTGTTCATCACGTGATCGCGCTGCGCCTGAGAGAGGTCACCGTGCAACGAGTCTGCATTGTACCCATCTTTCATCAAGTTGTCCGCTATCTCCTGGGTTTCCTTTCGGGTCCTGCAAAAAACGATGCCGTAAATATTAGGGTAATAATCCACCACCCTCTTTAGAGCCAAATACTTATCCTTTGGATGCACCATGTAATAGATATGGCGTACGTTGGTGGCACCTTCGTTCTTTCTTCCAATGGTGATTTCAACCGGTTCATTCATGTAGTTCCGCGTGATCTTTGCGATCTCCTGGGGCATCGTGGCAGAGAAAAGCAACATGCCGCGTCCATCAGGAACGTTCGACAAAATCTGGTCGATATCCTCCGCGAAACCCATATTGAGCATCTCGTCCGCCTCGTCAAGAACCACGGTTCGAACGTTTTCAAGGGAGACGGTGCCTCGTTTTATCAAGTCAATAAGCCTTCCAGGCGTAGCAACGATAATATGTACCCCACGCGTAAGTGACCTAATTTGGCTTTCAATGCTGGATCCACCATACACCGGTAAAATTTTTATGCCTTCTACATAAACCGAAAGGTCGCTTAAGTCACCGGCAATCTGTAAACATAACTCCCGGGTAGGACATAATACCAGCGTTTGCGGAACCCGGGTGGCTGTATCTGTCTTTTGAATAATGGGTATACCAAACGCGGCAGTCTTACCGGTTCCCGTTTGAGCCAACGCGATGATATCCCGCGTATCGCCTAGTAAATGCGGGATCACCTCACTCTGTACCGGCATGGGTTGTTGAAAGCCCAACTCATTGACGGCTTTCAGTATCTGGGGCATAACCCCCAGCTCTTCAAATGTTTTCATTTCTGCGAGAAAAGAGATAACCTAAACGTTTAAATTGGCCACAAAGGTATGAAAATAAATCGGATATACGTTATTTAAACGAGTAGAGAAGATGTTTTCGTAATAGATTCCGCTTATCTGAAGTTACCCTTAGTTCTTTTTCCAGGTAATTGTCTACAGAGCCGTATGTTTTGTTGATATGGTCAATCGCGTAATTCAGGTAGGCACGATTAACAGATAACATGGCCGTTACCGCCTCTTGCATCGGTTCTGAAAGATTGGTGGCATCGATTTTTTCTTTTGCTGGATCAATACACTGGTTAGACAACATGTAGTCCTGCTCCAACACGACTGGCGAAACACCCAAAACATGCAGGATAAGATAGGTAACCAATCCCACTCCATCCTTTCCCAACGATCCTGTTAATAGAACCGGGTAGTTACTGTCATTTACAAGGAGATCAAACAATTCACTAAATTGCTCTTTGTGGTTTTCAAGGATATCCACGTATGCATCCTGCACGTAACGTATCGCATCACTGCGGTCAAAATTTCCCTCGTTCACCTGTTCATCGAGCTTAGCCGCATCCATGGGTGCAAGGGGAAGCGACACTTTCTGAATAGAAGGATGAAGAAGGATGGGATAACGATGTGCCGTTTTATCCGAACGAAAATCAATAACCGTCTTAATTCGCAATCGACGTATCTTATCTTGATCTTGCATCGTGGCGCTGCTTAAATCAGCCGAACGGTACATTTTACCCCACCTTACCTGGTAGTTATCTATCGTGAAATAACCCCCTATATCCCTGAAATTTTTGATTTTGTCCATCTCTATGACCCGGTTGGATACTACTCCTGATTGGACACCCGCGATGCGCAAGATAAAAAATTCCCTTAACCCTGTACCGGTAGGATTAAGGCGCATCACCTGATCAGAAACATCAGCTGAAGTAAGGGGTGTAAAATCCTCTAGGATACTATCAGTTGAAGAAGAATAAATATCAATGATTCCCTCCCGATCAGGACTTACCTCCCACTTTAACAGGAAATCACCTTCAGGCTCTTTCTCAACGACGGAAGCAATTTTGACAGTAGTAGCGCAGCCGCTTATAAAAACGGATAGCATGAAAAAAAAGAATAGTTGACGTAATCCCTTAACCATTGCTATATTTGTAAAACATACCGCAACTACAGCGCACCCAACTTACACCAGAAAACCTACTGAGTTATTGTAACAGTTATTAGCGCATCCTTATGCACAAAAGTACGAAAAAAATTGTTTCAAATAAAGAGGAATAAAACGAGAAGATAGCTATATTTTAGATATTTAAAATGTTTTACGAATGGTTTCTTATTTGTTAATAAGTTGTGGATGAATTGCGCGTAGAATTTGAAAAATAGATTTGCCAATCTAAAAAATTAGTAGAATAAAAAAATAGAACAGACAACCAAATTATTTTACTATTTATTATCCTCCCGCTATCTTTAGATTATGAACAACCATTTTGTAACAGAAATGAAATAAATTATTAACTTTGCCACTTGTAAACAATGTATGATAACTTTTATAATTAATTGAATTTCAATATTTGATGAATTAGAAACCTGTTAATAAATGTCGGATAATCTCAGATTTGTTTTTAATACCGAATAATCCAAATAAATCAATAAATTTTAATCGACACTTTCAACAGGCCATTATTATCATCATTATTAGTTTTAAATTAGAAAAATATAATAATCAATATGTCGAAAAAAGAAAAATTGATAGAAAATATAGCAAGACTGAAAAAAGAAAAAAATGCGATTATATTGGCGCACTACTACCAAGTGGCGGAAGTCCAAGATATAGCCGATTTCGTAGGCGACAGTCTTGTGTTGGCACAATGGGCGGCAAAAACCACGGCTGATATAATTGTACTATGCGGTGTACATTTCATGGGTGAAACCGCGAAGATATTGAGCCCCGAGAAACGGGTGTTTATACCCGATATGGAGGCCGGTTGCTCATTGGCTGATAGTTGCCCGGCCGATACATTCGAAGCGTTTGTTAATGCCCATCCCGATCATACCGTCATCTCGTACGTGAATACCACTGCAGCTGTGAAGGCGTTAACCGATATAGTGGTTACTTCTACCAATGCTAAGTTCATCGTGGATTCGTTGCCCAAGGATGAGAAAATCATTTTCGGTCCCGATAAGAATTTAGGTGCGTATATCAATCGGCTTACCGGTAGGAATATGTTGTTGTGGAATGGTGGCTGTCACGTTCATGAGCGATTCTCCATTGAGCGTATCAAGGAGTTAAAGAAATTATATCCCTCGGCGTTGATATTGGCACACCCCGAGTGTCCTGATCCCCTGTTGAAGATGGCCGATCACGTGGGTTCTACCACCTCTCTTCTTCAATTTGCCACCCGCTCTCATCACGACCAGTTTATCGTGGTTACCGAACCGGGTATTCTACACCAAATGCGGCTTGTTAACCCCGGGAAGGAGTTCATACCGGCTCCTCCCGAGGATGTTGACCACGTTTACAACGAATGTTCTTACATGAAATTGAGCACGTTGGAGAAAGTGTACCGCTGTCTTGAAAACGAGAGTCCGGAAATCTTTGTCGATGAAGCGGTTCGGGTAAAAGCAGTAAAGCCGATAAAGCGGATGTTAGAAATTTCCGCGAAACATGGGTTGTGATAAATTTTACTACCTTTGTTACCGCTCGTGATAATAACTTTCTCGGTTGTAAATTTTTAATGATATGGCTCTTAAATGTGGCATAGTGGGACTTCCCAATGTTGGGAAGTCCACCCTTTTTAACTGTTTATCTCACGTGAAGGCGCAAGCGGCTAACTTCCCATTTTGCACCATTGAACCAAACGTGGGCGTAATCACGGTTCCGGATAATCGGTTGAACGCTTTGGCTGAATTGGTTAAACCGCGGAAGATCGTGCCTGCTACCGTGGAGATCGTGGATATCGCTGGCTTGGTGAAAGGGGCAAGTAAAGGCGAAGGACTGGGCAATAAATTTCTCGCCAATATACGGGAAACAAACGCTATTTTACATATACTGCGTTGTTTTGATGATGAGAACGTGACTCACGTGGATGGTTCGGTTGATCCAGTACGGGACAAAGAGATTATCGATGTCGAGTTACAACTGAAGGACCTTGAAACCATTGAGGCCCGCATAGATAAAGTTGAAAAAAAGGCTGTCACGGGTGGCGATAAGGAGGCCAAGGTGGCGTTTGATGCCTATTCGAAAGTACGAGAGGCTCTATTGAAGGGTGAATCGGCGCGAACGGTTTCGTTCGATACTAAAGATGAGCAGAAAGTGATTGATAATCTTTATCTGCTCACTTCGAAGCCTGTTCTTTACGTTTGTAATGTTGATGAGGATAGCGTGGTTAAAGGAAATCAATATGTGGATGCAGTAAAGGATGCGATAAAGGGAGAAAATGCGCAAATTTTGGTGGTTGCCGCGAAAGTAGAATCGGAAATAGCTGAACTTGATACGTACGACGAGAGACAAGAGTTTCTTAACGAGTTGGGGCTGATGGAGTCAGGTATGAATAGGTTGATAACCTCTGCATATAGTTTATTAAACCTTCAAACCTTTTTTACTATTGGGTCTGATGAAGTGCACGCGTGGACTTTTCAAAAGGGCTGTAAGGCACAGCAATGTGCTGGCCTGATCCATACTGATTTTGAGAGAGGATTTATTCGTGCCGAGGTGATCAAGTATGAAGATTTTATCGCGTATGGTACCGAGAACGCCGTGAAAGAGGCGGGTAAAATGGCCGTGGAGGGGAAGGAGTATATCGTACAAGATGGTGATATTATCTATTTCAGGTTTAACGTGTAATCTGCTCATGTTATCATGTTATTAAAATACCCTTAAGGGTTAGGATAGGGTAGTATCTTATTTTGCAGGAAAGTAATAATAAAGTAAAATAATATGGTCAGAGCAAATTTAAATTTAGGTAGTTTGACTTTGTCTTCCTGCATGGGTAACGCTAATTAAATTTATAGAAATATGGATACGACATATAAAAAGGGAACGTTTGGATACGATGTGCATTACCTGTCCGGAAAAGATCCCGATTTAATCGTGCTGAAGTCGAAGGATGAAAAAGCACAGCTGATTCTCTCCTCTAAGTACCAGGCTAAAGTGTTTACTTCCACGGTTAATGGGTTAGGAGGAAATAGCCACGGTTTCGTGAACTATCGATTTTTTGACAGTGGGTTGGTGGACGAGCATATAAACGGTTTTGGTGGAGAAAACCGTTTTTGGTTGGGACCCGAAGGAGGACAGTATTCTATTTACTTCGAACCTGGTAGCGAACAAAAGTTCAACAATTGGTATGTTCCCAAGCCTATCGATACTGAATCATGGGAAACAGAAAAAATAACGGATAATGAGACGGTGTTCATCAAGGAGATGTCATTGCCCAACTACCTTGGAAACAGGCTGCATCTTAAGGCGAAACGAAAGGTTACCTTGTTGGAGAATGAACAGGTAGAAAAATCATTGCATGTATCTTTGCCGGAAGGTGTGCAGGTAATGGGTTATTCCACCGAAAACAGTGTAACCAACCTAAACGATTTTGAATGGACCGAAAAGACGGGTACCGTATGTATATGGATGCTTGATATGTACCCGCCTTCCGAGAAGGCGGTGACCGTGATTCCCTATAACAAAGGGTGTGAATCAGCATTGGGAGTTGTCGTAACCTCTGATTATTTCGGGGAAATACCGGTCAATCGATTGGTAGATAAAGAGGGTGTACTTTATTTTAAAACCGATGGAAAATCGAGAGGCAAATTAGGTTTAAACGCCAAAAGGACCACAGGCGTAGCGGGTAATTACAACCCGCTTACGCGATGCCTTACCATCATTACCTTCGACGTGCATCCCGAAGCTACTTACTTAAATCAGGAGTGGAACCCCGGGCGAAATCCACTTATTGGTGATCTATTGAACGCGTATAACGATGGACCCCTTGAAGATGGTAGCATAATGGGTCCCTTCTATGAATTGGAAAGCAGTTCCCCGGCTGCCTTTTTAAAACCGGGAGAAACACTCACCCACAAGCACGATGTTTATCATTTCGTGGGAGATCAGGAGGAACTCACGCTTTTATCGCAGGCGTTGTTGGGTATCGATCTTAAAAAGGTTGTATCCGTTTTTCAAGTATAGTTTTTTTATAGTATTTTCCCTTTATTGGGTTAATAGCTTGGTATAACAGTTAATAAATAGTTTAACATTTAGGTTATGAAACGAATTCAATTATTACTTTTTCTTTTAGTATCGATCTTGTTTTGTCAATGTACTTCTGTCCAGAAATCAGGAGTGCAAAAGGAAAGACCTTCGGTTAATAACGTGATCGTCATGATTGGTGATGGTATGGGGGTAAGCCAAGTGTATGCCGGTATGACTGCCAACAAGGGGTCGCTTCACCTTGAAAAAAGTCAATTTGTGGGGCTTTCAAAAACATATTCCGCAGATAACTATATAACCGATTCGGCAGCCGGGGGTACAGCCATCGCAACGGGAACAAAAACGTACAACGGGGCCATCGGTGTGGATACGGAAGGTAACCCGGTGAAATCAATCCTTGAGTACGCGGCTGAAAATGGCCTATCTACCGGGGTGATAGCCAGTTGTGCAATCACTCATGCTACCCCTGCATCATTTGTTGCTCACCAACCCAGTCGAAATATGCAGGAGGAGATTGCTGTCGATTTTCTACATTCCGATATCACCCTTTTCATAGGAGGTGGGAAGCGCTATTTTAACGACCGTTCCGATGGCATAGATCTGCTGCCACAACTTACTGAAAAGGGATTTCAGCTGGCTTTCACGATGGATGAAATAAAAGAAGTTACCAACGGGCGGTTGGCGGGATTCGTGGCGGACGAGCATCCGGCATCCTACCCGGAGAGAGGTGAATTTCTTCCAGAAAGTGTCGAGGCGGCGATCAACCTACTTAAGGGTAACGAAAAAGGTTTTTTCTTGATGGTAGAGGGATCACAAATCGATTGGGCGGGTCATGCGAACGATACGGAGAATACCGTGGACGAGATGTTGGATTTCGATCGGGCAATCAAGGTGGCATTCGATTACGCGGACCAAGATCCGAACACGCTGGTCGTGATAACGGCCGATCATGAAACGGGAGGCATGGCACTTACCGGGGGCGATATATCAATCGGTGAAGTGGATGCCACGTTCGCGACAACCGGGCACACCTCCGTTATGGTGCCCGTGTTCGCATATGGAGCCGGGGCAGAGGAATTCGCTGGAATATATGAGAATACGGATATCATTGTTAAATTATTGGAGCTATATGGTTTTTCAGAATAAAAAGTTTTGGCTGTTAATGAGCTTCTGCTGGTTGCTGGTGGGAGGTCTGAACGCACGTGGTTTTTCTCTTCAACAAGTTGATGGGGTATCGTTACGGGATGTTAACCTTGTGGTGGTACATTCAGAAATCATTAGTGCCCCTGAATCTGTGCCTTCGGCCCATGCTTCCACGATCGTGGAAACTGACGATGGACTCTTGGTGGCATGGTTTGGGGGTACCTACGAGAGACATCCTGACGTGAGTATCTATACTTCACGGTTCAAGGATGGGGTCTGGAGTGACCCGGTTATGGTGGCTGATGGCGTGCAGAGTGCTTCGTTTCGCTTTCCATGCTGGAATCCGGTTTTATTCAAGCGTGAAAACGGGGATCTTATCCTTTACTACAAAGTGGGTCCCAGCCCCAGTACCTGGTGGGGGAAATACAAGGTATCGACCGATGAGGGGTATACCTGGTCTACCATGGAAATAATTCCCCGCGGTTGTCTGGGTCCCATTAAGAACAAACCGGTAACTATTCCCGGTGGGAAGATACTTTACCCCACGAGCATTGAAATTGTTGGGAAATGGAACGTTTACATGGAGATGTCGGATGATAACCTCACGAACTGGGAAAAAATTGAGATTGATAATAACGGGTTCGATGCGATTCAACCTTCCGTTCTGTTTCACGATGAGGGCGTTCTACAGATTCTCTGTCGTTCTAAAAATGAACGGGTCGTTGAATCATGGTCTTACGACAACGGCAAGAGCTGGACATCACTTGAAGCCACGGAGCTTCCCAACAATAATTCAGGAACCGATGCCATCACCCTCTCTAACGGGATGCACCTGCTTATTTATAATCCCATTACTTCTTCTGCGCGAAACAAACTGGCGATCGCCGGCTCTTTCGATGGGAAAACGTGGGAAAAACTGATTGATATCGAGGATCAGCCAAGCGGGGAATTCAGTTATCCCGCCATTATCGAAGGAAAAGATGGGGCGATACATATCACCTACACGTACAATCGGAAAAATATTAAGTACATGAAGCTGGTGTTCTAGCCCGCGATGTTGGTTTTTATCCCCAACTGTTCCACCCGTTCGGCAATCTCCATCAGCTCATTGTATGGAACCTTTTCAAGCCCTTTCACGGGCGTTTCACGGTCAATGGTATAAACCATTACTTCGCGGGGGTTAAGTGCTCTCACGAGCTCTAACCACGCCGAAATCTCCTCTTCGGTGGCATTGTCTACCCCCTTTCCTTCAAAGGTACCCCTTAGAAAGAGGGTCTGTAGGATAAAATCGTTCCCGAACCGCTGGTAGAGATCTACCTGTCGTGCCACACTGTAATCGGGTGAATTGGGATGGTCAATTAGCCGAACGGTCTCATCGAAAGCCGAGTCGAGCTTCAAGATGGGGTTTTCAACCTTTTTTAACGCATTGAATACTTCGGTTTTGTTCAAATGCATCCCGTTAGAGAGTACGCTAATCTTCGTATCTGGGTAATAATGGTCACGAAGTGCGATGGTATCATCTACGATGCCCCCAAATTCAGGGTGTATCGTTGGCTCCCCGTTCCCGGCAAAGGTTATTACATCTAAGTCGACTTTCTCTTTCAGGAGTGACTTTAACTTATCTTCCAGTGCGGCGCGTACACTTACACGATCGGGTAACTTTGTCTGCGTCCGGAAGTCCTTGTTGAGGCCGCACTCGCAATAGATACAGTCGAATGAGCAGAGTTTGCCGTCGTATGGCAGCAGGTTCATCCCCAGTGAGGTACCCATCCGCCGGCTGTGTACCGGTCCAAAAACAATCTCGTCAAATAGTATTGTTGCCATTTCTTTGGTTTTTTTGTCTCAAAATTAAATGTGCGTGCCAAATATTTTTCATGACCACCGGTTAATGGGCAACCAGCCAGTTCTCACCTACACCAAAATCGGTTTTCAGCGGTACCGATAGCCGGCAAGCGTTCTCCATCTCCTCCACCACGATCTTCCGTACCATCTCCAGCTCATCCGAAATCACGTTGAAGTCGAGTTCGTCATGCACTTGAAGGATCATCTTCGAACGCAGTTTTTCCTTTTCGAATCGATCAGCGATGCGTATCATGGCCACCTTGATGATGTCGGCGGCACTTCCCTGGATAGGTGCGTTGATGGCGTTCCGTTCCGCGTATCCCCGTACGGTAGCGTTGCGGGAGTTGATATCGGGCAAAAACCGTTTTCGCCCAAGCAATGTCTCCACGTACCCCTTCTCTCGGGCCACGGCGATGCTCTCGTCCATGTAACTTTTCACCCCGGGGAAGGTGACAAAATACTCATCGATCAAGTCCCTTGCCTCTCCCCTGGGGATATTGAGCCGCTCCGAAAGGCCAAACGGCGTGATGCCGTAAATAATCCCGAAGTTAGCGGTTTTAGCTTTGTTGCGCATCTCACCACTAACCTTCTCAAGGGGTACCTTGAAAATTTTTGACGCGGTCGCCGCGTGGATATCCTGCCCCTTGTTGAAGGCTTCCACCATGTTGGCGTCACCACTCAGGTGCGCCATGATGCGCAGCTCTATCTGCGAGTAGTCGGAAGAGGCGAACAGCGCCCCTTCGTCAGGAATGAACAGTTTGCGCAACTCGCGCCCTCGCTCGTCCCGTATCGGGATATTCTGAAGGTTCGGGTCACTGCTGCTCAACCGCCCCGTTGCCGCTACCGTTTGGTTGAACGAGGTGTGTATTTTGCCGGTACGTGGGTTCACCAGCAGGGGGAAGGCATCGATGTAGGTCCCCAATAGCTTTTTCAATCCCCGCTGTTCCAGTATCTTATCGACGATAGGGTGGAGCCTCCTTATTTTCATCAGCTCCTCCTCGTTGGTCCGGTATTGCCCTGTCTTGGTCTTCTTGGGATTACTGGATATCTTCAAATGGTCGAACAAAACCTCGCCGGTCTGCTTGGGCGAGTTCACGTTGAAATCGATCCCTGCCATCTCGATGATCTCCTGTTCCACCTTTTCAAGTTCTTCGTTGTAGAGGGTTGACAGCTCGTCGAGCGCCTCGAGGTCGAGCCTCACCCCGTTCCATTCCATATCGGCCAGTACCCTTGTAAGGGGCATCTCCACCTCGTGAAACAGCTGGTTTAGTCCATTCTCATGGATCTCTTTCTCCAGGATATTTTTTAGCCGCAGCGTGATGTCGGCATCTTCCGCCGCGTAATCTTTCACGGCATCGGGATCCGCGTCGCGCATCGACCGTTGGTTTTTTCCTTTCGGGCCTATCAGCTCTTCGATGCGTATGGTTCGGTAGTTCAAGTAGGTTTCCGCCATATAGTCCATCCCGTGGCGAATCTCCGGGTTCAGCAGGTAGTGGGCGATCATGGTGTCGAAGAGGGGACCTTTCACCTCCACTTGATATTGGCGCAGGACCAGTAGATCGTACTTGATGTTTTGTCCCACTTTTTCTATCGCTTCATCCTTGAAAAAGGGCTTGAAAAGGGCCACCTGCCGATGCGCTTCTTCCTGATTGGCTGATATGGGTACGTAATACGCTTCTCCCTCTGTATAGGCGAACGAAAGACCCACCAGCTCGCATTGAAGTGGATCCAGGTTGGTGGTTTCGGTATCGAAACATACGCTGCTTTGCTCCAGTAGCCGCTCGGTTAGAGAAGTCATCTCCTCCTCCGTTTGTATGAGGGAGTAGTTATGGGGAGTACTTTCGAGGGTTGCCATACTGGTGGGAATTACTTCTATTGTCGGCTCTATATTCCCATTCATGCCCTTAGTTTCTTGCCTACCGCGTTCTCCTTTAGCCTCTGCTGTTCTTTCTGTTTTTCTTGTTCTGGCCTCTTCAGCTGTTGCTTCAAGGCTTCTTGTTCCCCTTGTTCCTTCGGGTTCCCCCATGTTCTCCATAAAGCCAAATAGCTCCCCTTGCACCGGTCCTTTTCTTTCGGGCGGCTCTATGCCGCTTACGGGCGCCTCCTGTTTCAAAACACGGGTGAGCAGGGTACGGAACTCGAGCTCCTCGAAGATCTCCCTTATTTTATCCAGGTCCTTTTCCCCTAGGATTAGGTCATCAGCAGTTGTATCTACCGGGACATCGGTCTTGATAGTGGCCAGGAATTTCGAGAAGAGAATCTGTTCCCGATTCTCTTCCACCCTTTTTTTCAGCGCGCCTTTTAGTTGGTCCGTGTTTACCAGTAGGTTCTCAATGGTATCGAACTCGTTCAATAGCTTGACTGCCGTCTTCTCACCCACGCCGGGACAACCCGGAATGTTGTCTGAGGTGTCGCCCATCAATCCAAGCAGGTCAATCACCTGCGATGGGCGTTCGATACCGTATTTTTCGATCACCTTTTGGTCGTTCAAAATTTCGTAATCACTGCTCCCGTATTTGGGGCGGTACATGAAGATATGCGGTTCGGTGAGCTGTCCGTAATCTTTGTCGGAGGTCATCATGTAGACATCGAACCGGCTTTTATCCGCCTGCTTGGCAAGGGTGCCAATCACGTCATCGGCCTCGTACCCGGGCACCTCCAGCACCTGGATGTTGTACGCGTGGATAATCTCCTTGATGATGGGGACCGACAGCTTGATCACCTCGGGCGTGGCCTCTCGCTGAGCCTTGTAATCCTCGAACTCTTTGTGGCGAAAGGTGGGTCCCTCTGGATCGAAGGCCACCGCGATATGCGTGGGTTCCTCTTTTCGGAGCACCTCTTCGAGCGTGTTCACAAAACCGAAGATGGCTGATGTGTTTCGTCCCTTTGAATCGATTCTCGGAAATTTGATAAACGCGTAATAGGAGCGATAAATCAGCGCGTAAGCATCCAGAAGGAATAGTCTATTTTTTTGCATAGGTCACTTTAAAAACCGTTTAGGGAACGTAAAGTTACAAATATTTGTTGCTATCAAGAGAATTATTTCTACTTTTGTAGGTTAAATGGCTTTATTATGAACCAAAGTGAGGTGATAAAAGGATACCTTCGGGATGAGTTAGCGCTTTTTGAAAAGTACTTGTGTGCATCACTCAGGAGCGATAACGAACGCCTATCCGAAATGATTGCCTACGTGTTTAGTACCAACGGAAAACGGTTGCGGCCAATGCTTGTTCTGTTGACCGCGAGGGCCTGCGGGGGGATCGTCCCGGAGACCTACCACGGGGCGGTTGCCGTCGAGTTGTTACATACGGCTACCTTGATACATGATGACCTGATAGACAAATCTGATATTCGTAGGGGTAAAAGCGCGTTGCATGTCGTCTACGATGATACGTGTGCCGTACTTGTCGGTGACTATCTCCTCTCCTCTTCGTTATCAGAGATCGTGAAAACGAACAACCTGGAAATTATTCGTATTTTCTCAGAGCAGGGGAAAGCGCTTGCAGAGGGCGAAATCGATCAGTTTACCCTAGCCAAAGAGGCTATTATTGATGAGGAGGCCTACTTTAGGATGATCGACAAGAAAACTGCCTCGTTGATGCGTACGAGTATCGCTATTGGAGCCATCACTGGTGGTGCAGGGGATGAGCTGATCGCTCAATTCCAGCGTATAGGAAGTATCTTAGGGACCTGTTTCCAGATACGTGACGATATATTCGATTATTATAACAATGATGTGGGCAAACCTACCGGTAATGATATCAAGGAGGGCAAAATAACGCTTCCCTTGATTTATGCCCTAAAGAATGCACCCGCCAGTGAAAGCGATGAGATGAAACAGCTAATCGCGTCGCAAGAGTACAGCGATAAAAACATAGATCGGTTATTACAATTTGCCAAAGAGCAGGGTGGGGTTGACTACGCGTATGAGAAGATGGATAAACTACTGGCAGAGGGAGAGGTCATAATCTCTGGCCTTCCGTTTAACGAAGAGTACAAGTCGCTGCTGCTTATGTTTCTCGCTTACTTGAAAGAACGCTCCTATTGAGCGCCTGTATCAACGAAAAAGCCGCTCCATGAAAAAACCACTCCACGAAAACCGTGAAGTGGCTTCTAGCACTAGAATAGCTCTTAATCGCTTTCCCGGGTTAGCTGATTTCAATCAACTTGGCTTCCTTAAGCTTCTCCTCTTTAACCGTGGGAATTTCAACGGTTAACACCCCGTTCTCAACTTTCGCCGAGATTTTGTCCTTTTCCACGTTATCCGGTAGAACCATGGTTCTCTGGAACTGTGAGTAGGAAAATTCGCGCCTTAGGTAAGTCCCTTTCTTGTCCTTCTCTTCCTCTTCGCTCTTCTTTTCGAAAGAGATTACCAGGTTGTTTTCCTCGTCTAAGCGAACCAAGCAATCTTCTTTTGTCATTCCTGGAGCGGCTACCTCTACGATGAACCCATCCTCGTTTTGCTGAATGTTTACCGCGGGAACCGAGCGGCTACTGCGCTCCATCCATTCGTTGCCAAAAAAGTCATTGAAAACACTGGGTAACCAGCTGTTTGATCGTCTAATAATGGTCATAATATTTGTCCTTTCTTTTTGTTTTGTTGTTACTTGTCGTTACTCTCTTACACCCTTTAATGGGCAAAGGGTGTGCCGATGAAAAAACGCCCCCTTTCCCGAGGGGGCGCATGACATAATGGCTTAATTATAGGGTTTTAACGGCCAGCAATCTGACAAAATGACACACGAGGGGGGTGCTGGTGAACCCTCTTCTATTCTTCTAGTATCATGTACTCTTTTTCACCGAAATGGGTTTTCCCGTATCGATCGGTTGCCCTAACCTCAATTGTATGTTTTCCCGGGGGCAGGTCAAGACGCATAGTACCGCTCCAAAGATGGGTACAGGTTTCCGGGTTTGACGGTCTGCGACCTGGCAGCAGCTCTTCGGTAAAATCCCATTCCACCAGTTTCATCCAGTAGTTGGGGTCAATACCGGGAGTGTAGCGCATCGGTTTCCATTCGGTATCATCAATCCGGTACTCTACCTTATCGGTTGGGCTGCCCATGAAGAAGTTCACCACGATCTGCGATGTGGTTCTCCCCTTGTAGGCCACCACTTTGGGAGCGTAGATATTCATCTGGTAGTCGCTTTCCCTGCCTGCTACACGGTAGTCGATGTTGTATTGATTGCCGTTAATATTCAGGATGGCGTATCCCTGGGGAGTACCGTCGCGCATGGTGGCATCGGGTAGTCCCTGCTCGTCATGTTTGCCCGAATACCAGTCGCCCGACGTGGTGCCGGCGTTATATTCGTGCAGTGGCTTTTTTCCTTTCCAACCGTGTACTTCGGTATACTCTACCTGGTCTTGAATATGGGTGTGTGCCGTCATGATCAGCACGTTGTCGTAATCTTTCAGCAGGTCGAACAGCCTCTGTCGGTCTTCCAGCCGGTAGGAGTTGCCCGAGTTATCTTTCATGTGGATGTGTTGCGATAGCACCACCAGTTTGTCTTTGGGAACATGCTTCAGGTTGTTCTCCAGGAACCGAAACTGATCTTCACGGTAGCCGGCCCAGTAGCCCTGCCTACCACGCGGGTCGGGATAGAGGATGTTGTCAATAATGATGAAGTGCGCGTTACCCCAATTAAACGCGTAGTTTGCGCTCCCGAAATTGAGCTCGAACGTCTCATCCGATAACTCATCGGTTGTCGCGTCGTAGTTCATATCGTGGTTACCCATCACGTTGTACCAGGGGAGTTCAAGGAGCCGCATCCGCTCTTTATACGGCGGATGTAGGTCAAGGTTATCCCCCACGATATCCCCCAGGCTGATACCAAACAGGGTGTTTTCCTTCAACACAACGTTTTTTATAATCTTCTCAGTGAAGTAGTCGAGGTCTTGCATGGAGTAGGGCTGCGGGTCACCGAAGACGATAACCGAAAAATCGGTTGGCTCCTCCTGCTCATACAGCGGGAAGTTAATCGACTTGGGAAGCTCCCCGGTAGGGGGTACCCCCTTGTAAGTGAACGACTCAGGTGACCCTTCTGGCTTGTGATGATAATAAAACTGAGGAATAAAATCTTCATTCACCGGGGTTTTATAACCCGATGGTTTTATCACAAAAATAGTGTTCCCTTCTGAAACAGGAATCGTGTAGAAACCTTTTGAATCGGTTAAAACCACATCCGAACCATTGGATACGGCTACATTGGGGATACCCGCTTCACGACGTTCCTTGCGTCCGTTTCGATTTGCATCGTTATACACGTAACCTTTGGCAATTTGTTGAGAAAACGCTGTAAAAGCGATACATAAAGTAATTAGCGTGAGTAAATTTTTCTTCATTGATTTGATATTAAATCATTCAAAACCGAACAATTAAAATGTTTTTAAAATAATAATCACATTGATAGGTAGTTATACTACCACGCCCCATAACAAAGATATATGATTTTTGCTACGAAGAGGTTTCATTTTTATTAAGAATTTGTTACTTAGTTGATTTTTTAAAAAGTCAAACGGAACCATTTATTATTATATTAAAAAAGTTTGTTCCTTTCTTTAGATATGGCCAAACAAATATATAAATGTAATAAAAACCGCGGGAAAAATCAGATCTCCAGCGGTTATATTCACATTTAATCAATTCTAATACTTCAGTATCGATTTGCTCTCGATCTCTTTTGCATCATTTACCGGCACGAGGGTAAAGCCCCACTTGTAATTTTGGTTGGCAGGGATCGAGTATTCAGGCTCGGGACGGGCACCCCAGCTATTGTAACCGGCCACACCTTGCTGCTTCATATCTATACAAACTTCCACGAAATCTCGCGGTGTAATGTCGTTAATATGCGTTTGGCGACGCAGTCTGTTCTTTGCATCCGCATCGTTACGAGCGTCAATCTCTTCACTGCTGAAATTGTTCCACTGGTAGGGGCGGTGAGTTGCCTCTTCGGAGTCGAAGTCCTCCACCGTGTTACGCAGTGAGTTAAAACCGATTGTTTCATCGGCAACCACCATCAAACCTGCTTTTTTATCTGAGAAGGCTACCCAACGGGTATCGGTGCGGTGACCGTTTTCCTGTGGCCGAACGTAGGGGAAGTACATCTCTTCGGCGCTGGTGCTGTACCGTCCCACCTTTGAACCAGATGCTCGGTCGATATAGTTCTCACCTGGACCCCGACCGAAATATTCCACCTTATTCATCGCCACCGGTAGGCGAAATCGTACGCCAATACGCGGAACCATCAGTTCCGATGAGGCTTTGCGGGCAGCGGTAGCTTCGGGCGATGCTGTTGCCATAAGCATCGCTTCGGATGCCTCCATTTGTGCTGCTTCCATATCGGTCGACATAAAGTGCACATCTACTTTCACGATTCCAGAAGGATAGACAGTGTATTTTACAGTGTAAATATTCCCAGCAGCAAGCAAATAGGTGGTTTCTATCACCGCTTTGTCACCTTCGGCAAAAGATTTCACATCGATAACATTGAACTCTTTGCTTGACTGTTTCCAAACCTGCAGGCGATGCGGGCTTCCGTTTCCGTAATCGTTATCGTTGGGAGCACGCCAGAAGTTGGGCTGAATACCAAACCCTTTGTCAAAATACTCCATTTTGTTTACTTTGTAGGAGGTAACTGCTCCCTTTTTCTTATCGAAAACGAATGTTACTGCCGATGACGTTACTTCCACCTTGTCGGCAGAACTGTTGATTTTTAGTCCGGATCTTTCAGATGACGTCTGGTCGAGCGACTGTTTTGGGGTTGAAATCGGTAGCTGGAACTGCTCGATTGCCACCACGTGATTGCCAGGAACGAGATGAGCCGCTTCGTTTTGCACGACTTCAAAATTCAAGAAGTACTCGGCGCCATCATTCACTTTCACGTTACCGACAGGAATTGCGAACTCTTTAGATTGTTGAGGTTGCAGTGCTACCGGTATGGTTCCGTCGGTCACCTTTTTACCGTTTTCAGTAATCGTGTATCTGAATGTGTACCCATCGGTATCGGAAAAATATTGACGGTTGATAACCCGAAATTTTCCTGCTCCCAAATCCACCGCTTCAAATGCGAAATTTTGGTGCACGTATTTCACCTCAGCCATGGCAGGGTGGGGGGTTCTGTCTGGATTAATAAGACCGTTGCAGTTGAAATTACCGTCACTCGGCATATCGAGGCCACCGTAATCACCGCCATATGTCCAAAAGTGGCGTCCATGTTCGTCCACTGCATCCATTCCCTGGTCAACCCAGTCCCAAATGTAGGCACCTTGTAGGTTCGGGTATTTATAAATGGCTTCCCACTGAATATCGAGGTTCCCGTTGGAATTCCCCATAGCGTGTGAATATTCTGAAGGAACTATTGGTCGGTCGCTGCCTCTCTTACCGATCTCCTCCAGCCAAGCTGCAGAAGGATATTGGGGAACATACATGTCGGTATTCATCTCCCAGAGCGAACGTTCGTAGTTAACTGGACGATTCATGAAATATCGTTCCTGATCCTTCAAATACTTGTAAGTGTGGAAAAAGTTTATCCCGTTTCCGGCTTCGTTTCCTAGCGACCAGATGGCAACCGACGGGTGATTTTTGTTTCGTTCAAACATGTTTACCGTCCTATCCATGTGTGCCTGCTCCCATTCGGGATGTCTCGATAAAGAGTGGTCGCCGTAGTAGAGGCCGTGCGATTCAATATTCGCTTCATCATAGACGTACAGTCCGTACTCGCTACATAGTTCGTAGAAACGGCGTTGTTGCGGGTAGTGTGCCAAACGTACGGTATTGATATTGTGCTGTTTCATCAGCTCGATATCTTTAAGCATCAACTCCTCGGGAACATAATGACCCGTTTTAGGATTGGTTTCGTGAATGTTAACCCCCTTGAGCTTGATGGGCTGACCGTTAACCAAAAAGAGCCTGTCTGTTCTACTACCAGTCTCTACCGCCTTGATTTCGAAACGACGGAAACCTACCCTGTAGGGGACTACCTCGCCTGTTTCGTCGCCCTCTTTCGTCACGGTGATAAAGAGTTTATAGAGATTGGGTTGCTCAGATGTCCACGTAGCTACGTTTGGCAACTCTTTCGCTGGGAACTGAATAGCGTCTTCACCACCCGATTGAATACTGATAGGTAGTGCATCAGAAAGAACCGTTTTCCCGGATGCGTCCATCAGCTCGTAAGAGACTTGGGCAATGGAAAAGCCTCTATCGTAATTGCTAATGGTGGCTTCCAACTCGAAAACACCGTTTTTATAGGTGTCGTCAAGCGTTGATTTTACCCTGAAATCGCGCAACGATGTTTTGGGTTGGCTCCACAGGTAGACATCACGTTCGATGCCGCTTATCCGCCAAAAGTCCTGACACTCGAGGTAGGAGCCTGTGCTCCAACGGAAAATTTTCAGCACCAACGAGTTTTTCCCGGGGTTCACGTATGGGCTGATACGAAATTCGGCAGCGGTTTTCGAGTCCTCGCTGTATCCCACCTCGTTACCGTTGATATAGACATACACGCCCGATTTTGCCCCGTCGATGGTCAGGAAAATTTCTCTGTCGCTCCACTCTTGCGGAATATCTATCTCTCTTCTATAAACACCCACCGGGTTCTCCTCGGGTAACCAGGGCTGCTCCATTTTGGGATAACGGGTTCTGGGGTCTCTTTCCACAAACTCGTAAGGATGATTCACGTAAATGGCCGTTCCGAAACCTTGCATTTCCCAGTTACCGGGGACATTAATATCTTTCCATCCTCCCATTGAAACGGTAGAGTCGGTAATGTTTTCGGGAAGTTCTTTGTACCCATCAACGAAGTAGAATTTCCAGGTACCATTTAATGAAATGTAGTATTCACTCTCTTCAAAACGTTTGTTTAGGGCATCCTCTTTGGTCTCGAACGTCATAAACTGCGTGCGCGGGTGTTCTCTGTTTACCTTTACCACGTTCACGTCTTGCCAATAGGGCAGCTTTCGAATTGGGGAAATGGCTTTGCTCTCCTGCGCTTGGGCGTTCATGCTTAGCAGCATTCCAACCACAATAGCAGGTAGTAAAACTCTTTTTTTCATTGCTTTTTTTTAATTTTTATATTGAATCTTATGTTTTAGTTGGTTATCTCCTTCAGTAGTATGTCCGCCAAGCGACTCGTTCCGATTCTGAATAGAGTGGGAGAGAGCCACGCTTCGCCCAGCATTTCTTTCACGATGGTGTAGTATTTCACCGCGTCTTTCACCGATGAAACGCCCCCTGAAACTTTGATACCCGTTTTAGTTTTTGTCTTATTATAGTACGACTTAATCGCATGACACATCACGTAGACCGCTTCGGGAGAAGCACCAGCATAGATCTTCCCGGTCGACGTCTTCAGAAAATCGCCGCCGCTATATTGCGATAAAATGGATGCGCTGTGGATATTGGCGGCTGTTTTAAGTGCCCCCGTTTCCAAGATAACTTTTAGTGTCGCCCCGTGGCAAGCCTCTTTTATTTCACCTATCTCTTCGCACATCTCTTCGTACTCTTCATTTAAAAAAAGCCCCAGGTTAAGTACGATGTCAATTTCATCAGCCCCGTTAGCCACGGCAAGGGCTGTTTCTGCGATTTTTACCTCGGTAAATGTTTGTGACGCAGGAAAGCCTCCTGACACCGCGGCAATGCGTACATCTGCCGTTAAGGCCTCTTTCACTCTTGCCACGAGGTTGGGATAGACGCAAATGGCCGCAACGTTCTCTATTTCGGGATTTGAACCATCGAAATCGTTCACTTTTTCGGTAAATCGCCACACCTCCTCTTTCGTGTCGGTGCTGTTGAGGGTGGTTAAGTCGATGCATGAATAGAGCAATTTCCACACTTCACCCGTGTTGTTTACTACAAATTTCTCGGCGATTAATTTGTCTACTTTGTCAGAAACCTCTTCGTCCGTAAGTGAAAAGGGATGATTTTGCAGTGCCTTATAGTATCTGTTCTCTTCCATTATCTGTCTGTTTATTAGGTTAATATGATTTTAATAGCTCTATAAACCGTTATGGTTTTTTAATTTCTCGTTTTCTAGATGGCGTTCAGCATCTCTTTTTGTTTTTTTCTCCATGTTTTTTTGAAAAGCCTCGGTTAAGTCCACCCCAGTTTGGTTGGCAAGGCAGAGCAACACCCACAGAACATCTGCCATCTCATCGGCTAAATTGCCTTTTTTGTCGGATTCCTTGAAAGATTGATCACCGTAAGTTCGCACTATAATACGTGCTAATTCTCCTACCTCTTCAGTAAGTATCGCCATATTGGTCAATTCGCTAAAATAGCGCACGCCGTAGGTTTTTATCCATTGGTCTGCTTTTCGTTGCGCCTCTTTTATGGTCATCTCTATATCATTTAACCACAATTTGACACCCTATCAAACGGTTCGGTTTACTCTTTTACTTTAGAGTCTATCCAAATAGTAACGGGTCCATCATTTACAAGATGAACTTTCATGTCGGCTCCAAACTCCCCTGTTTGCACTGGTTTACCAAACATTTTCGTCAGTGTTTCGCAAAACTTTTCATACAAAGGGATAGAAATATCGGGTTTTGCCGCTCGTAGATAAGATGGGCGATTCCCTTTTTTCGTACTTGCATGGAGTGTGAATTGTGAAACTACCAGGATATCCCCTCCAATATCCATAACCGATCGGTTCATAACCCCGTTTTCATCGTCAAATATACGCAGATTAATTGTCTTTTTACAAAGAAAATCGATATCCTCCTCTTCGTCTGCCTCTTCTATACCTACCAGGAGCAACAACCCCTCGTTGATGCCGCTTTTTTTCTCACCCTTTATCTCTACCTCGGCGTGTGAAACCCGCTGAATCAGTAACCGCATATCCTTATTTGTTTACAAAGTTAAACTCTATTTCTTCTTTTTACGTTTCAAATAGTTTATTTAATTCTCGTTTTATTTACTTTATTTATTCACCCTCCCATGTTCACATTTTTTGTAACCCCTTTTTCTAAAAATAGACAATTTCCCCCATTAAGCTTTTATCAACTATCTGCTTTTCTGTTCAGATGCATTTATCCATTTACGTATGATGCTCCCTTTAGAGGGTCCGATGAGCGCGATGATCTCCTCCTGCTCCGCCTCTTTTAAACGCTTAATGCTTTTAAAGTGTGAGAGTAATTTGTTCTTTGTCACCGGCCCAATACCTTTCACATCATCCAGTTCAGAAATCACCTGCCGTTTACTTCTTTGCTTCCTGTGAAATGTGAGTCCAAACCGATGCGCTTCGTCTCTCAACCGTTGGATAAGTTTCAAAGTTTCTGAGTTTTTGTCGATGTATAACGGAATCGGATCATTAGGGTAATAGATCTCTTCCAGTCGCTCTGCAATACCAATCATCGCTATTTTTCCTCCCAATCCCACCTTTTCCAGGGCTTCTATGGCCGCGTTTAGTTGTCCCTTACCTCCGTCAATAACAACCAGTTGAGGTAATTGACCCCCCTCTTTCAATAGACGTACATACCTTCTTCCAACCACTTCCCGCATCGAAGCGTAATCATCAGGACCCGACACGCCTTTAATGTTGTAATGACGGTACTCCTTTTTTGATGGTTGCCCCTTTTTAAATACTATGCATGCCGCTACCGGGTTACTACCCTGTATATTTGAATTGTCGAAACACTCTATATGTAACGGTATCTCCTTGAGCCTTAAATCCCTTTTTACTGTAGATAGAATCCGCGTAGTTCGTTGTTCGGGGTTAAGCATCTCTGCCCTTTTCAACCTATCCACCTTGTATTGCTTCACATTCATTTCGGAGAGTTTAAGTAGTTTTCTCTTTTCTCCCCGTATCGGCACGGTGAATTGTACCCCCTCTATCTTTAAGTCAGGTATGAACGGTACGATTATCTCTCTCATCACGCTTCCGAAACGTTGTCGCATCTCAACGATACCCATTCCGAGTAGCTCTTCGGCTGTTTCATCCAAACGCTTCTTGTATTCAAAGGTGTAGGCTCTGATCACCCCCCCGTTAACCACATGCAAGTAGTTCACGAAAGCCGACGTTTCGCTCTCTTCTATCGAGAATACATCAAGGTTATAGTTTACGTTGCTTACCACCATCGACTTTTCTCTGAAGCTGCCTATAAGAAAAAGTTTTTCTTTTAGTTCATTTGCCTCCTCGAACCGTAACTGTTCGGACAATGCCTCCATCTTTTCCCTAACCTCTTTTTCGATGATCGAAATGTTTCCCTTTAGTATTTCTACAACCTCTTCTACGTTTTTCTTGTACTCCTCGCTGCTTTGCAACCCCTCACACGGTCCCTTACACCGTTTGATGTGGTATTCCAGGCATACCTTGAATTTTCCCGCCTTAATATCTTCGTCGTTGAGGTTGTATCGACAGCTCCGGATCTTGTATACCTTTCTGACGATATCTAGTAGTGCTTTTACTGATTGCACCGACGTGTAAGGGCCAAAATAGTTTGCATAACTAACCCTTGATCCTTTACCTGCTCTTTCAATATTTCGTGTCTTATAAACCCTTGGAAATGGTTCACGTGTTACCGCTATGTACGGGTAACTCTTATCGTCCTTCAACTGCACGTTGTATCGTGGCTGTAACTCTTTTATCAGGTTGTTTTCCAAGAGGAACGTGTCCTCTTCGGAATTGACCACGATATATTTTATCTTACGGATCTTCCGAACCAGAATCCTAGTCTTTGGGCTATCATGCTCTCGATCGAAGTATGAAGAGACCCTCCTTTTCAGGTCCTTGGCTTTTCCCACGTATATCACGCTACCATTTTCATCGTAGAACTGGTAACAACCCGGTTTGCGCGGAATAATTGTCAATGTCTGCCTGATCTCCTCCGTCATTTACGGCTTACTTTTTTAAAATTTTATCATCGACAGCACTTCCACCTCCTCAGGAAACTGTTTTCTCCCGCCAAGCCCTTCCAGTTCAATGAGAAAGTTTATATAGACCTCCTTTACTCCAAGCTTTTTCACTAGTTTATGTGCTGCAACCATTGTTCCTCCCGTTGCCAATAGGTCGTCATGAATGAGTACCACATCGTCAGGTGTTAGTGCATCCTCGTGAATCTGGATCGCGTCTTCACCGTACTCTTTCGTATATCTTTCTTCAATTACCTTGTAAGGAAGTTTCCCCGGTTTTCGTATGGGCACGAACCCTGCCCCAAGTTTTATGGCAACGGCAGGGCCCATGAAGAATCCCCTTGATTCGATACCAACCACCTTGGTGATTCCTCTTTCCTTATAGGTGTCAAACAGGATCTCAGATAACTCTTTCAAGTGATCTGCCGATTGAAACAGGGTGGTAATGTCTTTGAACTGTATACCCTGTATAGGGAAGTCAGGAATGTTTCTCACCGCTTTTTTTAAACTTTCAATACTCATTTTTTTATACTTTTTACAATGTTCCACGTGGAACATTTTTGTTTTCTTTCCAAGAGAGCTGTTCGCGTAACGGGCGAAAACCCCTGCCTGAAGGGAGTGTCTCTCTATACGTGTTTTTATAACACCATCATCGTGGAGGTGAAAGGCTTCAAACTTTAGGAGATCACCCCTGTCACCATTCCTGTCATCGTCCCAATAGAACCAGTAGCACGGAGATGTCGTTTGGCGACACACCCGGTATCCTGCTTGCCTGGGCAATGGTCTCTGGGTTAATTTTCGTCAACTTCTGCCGTGCTTCAGTTGATAGGGACTGAATTTCGTCATAATTGAACTTGTCTTTTATCCGGATCCCTTCCAGCCGGGTGAGTTTATCAGCCATCAACCGCTCTCGCTTGATGTAGCCACTGTACTTGATTTTTACTTCGGCCGACTCGATCACCTCCTCTTTCCGGTCGTGCAACGATTCGAGCAACTCTTTCAACGGGGCAACTGCCTGTGACATGATAGTAAGGTCGATGTTTGGACGGGTCAGTAAATCAACAAGTTTAACCCCTTGCCTCAGCGGTGCGGTGCCCATCTTTTCGAGGAAAGGGTTGATCCGATTGGCTTTGATGGAGAAATTGGTGGCAAAGTCGAGGACGGATGCCACCATCTCCTCTTTCGTTTCCAAAAGTTTCACCCTTTCTGCTGTGGCTAAACCGATCTCGTGGGATTTTCTCGTCAGCCGTTCGTCCGCGTTGTCTTGGCGCAGCAATATACGATATTCCGCGCGTGAGGTGAACATCCGGTAGGGCTCGTCTACCCCCTTCGTGATGAGGTCGTCGATGAGCACGCCGATATAAGCTTCGTCTCTTCGTAGTGTGAACGGGGCTCCCCCGTGGCAGTTCAGGTGGGCGTTTATTCCCGCGATCAATCCTTGTGCTGCCGCCTCCTCGTATCCGGTCGTCCCGTTTATTTGGCCCGCGAAGAACAGGTTTTTGACCTGTTTGGTCTCGAGGGTGGGGTGGAGTTGTGTCGGGTCGAAAAAGTCGTATTCGATCGCGTAACCAGGCCTAAAGATATGCGCATTTCGGAATGCGGGAACGAGGTGTAACGCGTTTAGCTGCGTTTGCAAGGGGAGGGAAGAGGAGAACCCGTTCAGGTAATACTCGTTGGTTCGCTCCCCTTCCGGTTCCAGGAAAAGGAGGTGGTTGTCCTTATCTGGGAAGGTGACGATTTTCGTTTCGATGCTCGGGCAGTAGCGCGGGCCGATGCTCTGTATCTGGCCGTTGTAGAGCGGGGAGGCATGTAACCCTTCTCGCAACGCTTCATGTACCTCTTCGCTGGTATAGGTCATCCAGCAGCTGCGCTGTTTGAGGGTACGATGTACGGTAGGCAGGTAGGAAAACTGGTGAAAATCTTCTTCGCCTTTCTGCTCCTCCATCAGTGAGAAGTCCACCGTCCTGCCGTCTACTCGTACCGGCGTGCCGGTCTTCATCCGGTCGGTAGCAAACCCCTTTGCCATGAGTTGTTCCGTGAGGCCAAAGGAGGCTGGTTCGCCAATGCGTCCGCCACCCACCTGAACTTTGCCCACGTGGATGAGACCGTTGAGGAAGGTGCCGTTGGTCAGGATTACCGACTTCGCGGAAAATTTTACCCCTAGCCGCGTCTTCACACCCGTTACTGATGCTTGATCGAACGTGAGTTCGGTGACCATATCCTGCCACATGTCCAGGTTACTCGTGTTCTCGATAACCTCGCGCCATGTTTCTATGAATTTCACGCGGTCATTTTGCGTGCGGGGACTCCACATCGCGGGTCCTTTCGAACGGTTCAGCATGCGAAATTGAATGGCAGTCTTATCGCTCACGATCCCGCTCTGTCCACCCAGCGCGTCAATCTCACGAACGATCTGTCCCTTTGCGATACCGCCCATGGCCGGGTTACAGCTCATCTGGGCGATCTTATTCATATCCATCGTGATAAGTAGCGTCTTTGACCCTAAGTTAGCCGCTGCGGTGGCTGCTTCGCAGCCCGCGTGCCCGGCTCCTACCACGATGATGTCGTACTTGAATCTCATTGTTTTAATTTCCCTCCCGCGAAGATAGTAAAAAACTGAGCTTTTCCAGCGCCCGGTTTTCTGCTTCACGCATCGCCTTCTCCTCCTTCTCCGATTCGTCCTTTATCCCACACAGGTGTAGGATGCCGTGAATCACCACGCGGTGCAACTCCTCTTGGAACGATACGCGATACAGTTCTGCGTTCGAGCGCACCGTGTCGATGCTGACGAAAATATCGCCCGATAAGCAATCATCCTCCGAGTAGTCGAACGTGATGATATCGGTGTAGTAGTCGTGTCCCAAAAATTGCTGGTTGACCGCCAATATTTTTTCATCGTTGCAAAAGAGGTACGTGATCTCACCTGTCCTCTTTCCATACTCTTTCGCCACCAACCTGATCCAGTTGGTCACCTTATTATTATCGATTGTTGGAAAGTCCACTCCTTCCGCGTGAAAAGTAATCGCCATTGATTTAACATTCATTAACCTGGAGAATCGTCTTTTTATTACCCGAAAAAGAGGTAGGCCACGAATATAGCTGCCAAGATACTGCATAAATCCGCCAAAAGGGCCATGGGAACGGTATAGCGGGAATTTTTGATGTTGACGGCCCCGTAGTAAACCGCCACAATGTAGAACGTGGTGTCTGTAGAACCCTGCATCACGCTCGACAACCTTCCCGCGAACGAATCCGCGCCAAAAGTTTTCATGGCATCGATCATCATCCCCCTTGCGCCACTACCGCTTAGCGGTTTCATCAGCGCGGTGGGCATACCGTCCACCCACCGGGTGTCTGCGCCGGCTAGCGCGACCAAGCCCCGTAATCCCTCCATCAGAAAGTCCATGGCTCCCGAAGCGCGAAAAACACCGATCCCTACCAGCATCGCGATGAGGTAAGGGATGATGGTCACGGCCGTCTTAAAGCCATCTTTCGCACCATCAATAAAGGCATCGAAGATATTGATCTTTCGGCTCATCGCCTTCGCGATGAAAAGGACGATAACGCCGAAGAGGATAATATTTGCGACCAAGCTGGAAATCACGTTCACCTGATCTTGCGGCAACGATTGGAAGAGGAGCACGGTACCGACAATCAGTCCGATCATCGCGATGAGAAAGCCCAGTATCTCCCTGCAAAATATATTGATTCCTTGCTTGATGCACACCGCGATCATACCGACCAGCGTGGACGAAAAGGTGGCGATCATGATCGGGATAAAGACGTCCGCGGGGTTGGCTGCCCCCATCTGTGCACGGTACACCATCACGGTAATAGGGATGAGCGTGAGCCCCGAGGCATTTAGAACCAGGAACATGATCATGGGGTTGGAGGCTTGCTCCTTGCGTGGGTTGATTTCTTGCAGCTCCTGCATCGCTTTGAGTCCAAACGGGGTGGCCGCGTTATCAAGTCCCAGCATGTTGGCCGAGATGTTCATCAATATGGAGCCCGACGCGGGGTGGTTCTTGGGAATGTCGGGGAAGAGTTTCGAGAATAGTGGTGCTACTGCTTTAGAGAAGAGCTCGATCATCCCACCCCGTTCCCCCACCTTCATGATTCCCAGCCACAAGGCCAGCACGCCCGTCAGACCAAGGGAGATCTCGAAGCCGGTACGGGCCGAGTCGTAGGTCGAATTCATGATCTCGCTGAACACGTTCATGTCGCCAAGGAAGATAAGCTTCACCAAGGCTACTACGAAGGCGATCAGGAAAAAGGCGATCCAAATGTAGTTTAGTACCATAGTGGTAGAGGCTGGAGATCAGTGGGTTGACAGGTGGAGTCAACCAGATAAATATTTAGTGCCATGCAAATGTACCTCAATCAAACGGTTAATACAAGTCAAGGGCCGATTAAAGCTGAAAAAAGTGATGGAATCGCGTTGGAAGTAGCGTTTTTTTATGTAGGTTTGTAAGAGTGAGTTAATGGCATGATTCTGTGAGTTGGAAAGACTTTCTATATTTCAGAAAAGGGTCGAGGGTAGGCGTTCTCCTGTTGCTTATCCTCATCTTGCTGGCGCTTTTGTTGAATGTTTTGTTAAGCTACCGCGCTTCTTCGCCGGTTGTCGTGATGCAAAACGACTCTATTGTACGGGAGTTCGACGCTTTCTTGCAGAGACTACAGCCCAACGAATCGGCTCTTACAGGCGAGGCTATGGAGCGGAGCTCTAGGATAGTGGAATCACGTTCTGCTACCGCTGTAGTATCAGGCTCCGAATCGTCAATCGGTGACCATTCCGGTGTGACCATCGAAATGGGTTCCAGACATGACTTATCAAGCCGTGAAGAAGTAGGGCAACGACAGGCCGTAGCGGATGAAGCAAGCCAGGGCAACCGTTACCCTCGCTACCCTAGGGTGGAAAAGCTAAGCGAGGGAGAGACCATCTCCTTGAATGCAACCGACACCGCGGAGTGGAAGAGGGTACCCGGGATCGGTACCGTGTATGCCTCCCGTATCGTTAAGTATCATGAGCGGCTGGGCGGCTTTGCCCGTAAGGAGCAGTTACTAGAGGTGTATGGTGTGGATGGTGAGCTGTACGCGCGTATTGCACCCTATATAGAAGTTAGTGGGAGTGTCCGAGGATTGGCCGTTAATCAGTTGGAATTTAGAGAGTTGCTTAGACACCCCTACCTGAGCTACAAGCAGGTGCAAGCTATCGTTTACCTTCGCCACAGAAAAGGTCGTGTCGACTCTATCCAAGAGTTGGGTATGCTTGATGAGTTCACGTCGGACGATATTTACCGGCTCGAACCCTATTTGGAATTTTAGGGGTAGCGTTAATAGTTTGCTTAGTCTATGTGGTTTCTCTCCCGCATGCTGTTTTTTACAATTTATTCTCCCGAATAGGGGATTTGATGAAAATATTATCTATTTTTACCCAAACAAGAACGATTCGTTGAACCTTAACGTGACGCGGTTCGTGGATTAAATGACAGTATTAATTATTTTTTCGTATGAAACCCTTGGCTCGCCTTTCGTTTCTCATCTTGTTCGCAGTTACCCTTCTGCTGTTTGGTGGTTGCGACAACAAACGACCCAAGTCAATCGACCCCGAGTTTTCCCGTTATATTTCGGCGTTTACCAGCGGAAATGTTTCTACAGACGCGTATTTTCAAGTTGAGCTCGCACAAGAGATCCCCGCGGTGGAGTTGAACGCGGAGATTAAAGAGACGCTCTTCTCGTTTTCACCTTCTCTGAAGGGACACGCTCTCTGGGTGAATGCGAACACCGTCCGGTTCATCCCCGAGACGGGACAACTGAAACCGGGAAAAGAGTACCGGGTCACCTTTCACTTGGGTAAACTACTGAGGGTAGATAAGAAATTTCAGCGGTTTCGTTTCTCTACCCGAGTTCACGGGCACAACTTCACGGCCGAAGTCCTGCCTTACTCGCCCATGAGTAGCACGGATCTCACATGGAACGGTGTAGAGGTGTTGCTTAACCTCTCCAATCCCGTTTCCCCGGAAGAGGCTGCCGGGTTATTCGACGTGAAGGGGACACGCGGGTACCGCGTGCGTGCGACTACCGCGGGGGAATCCTCATTTCGTGTTCTGATCGACAGCTTGCAACGTACCAGTAAGCCCGAACAGTACATGTTGATTATTGATGGGAAGGCTATCGGTTCAAAAAAAAGGCTTGAGCATACGATTGACCTTCCCCCGTTTTCAACCGACCACTTCCAGGTGGTTGATGTCCGGGCTGTGCAAGAAGGTGATCCCCATATCCGCGTTACCTTCAGTGACCCCATTTCGCAAAGGCAGGAGCTACATGGGCTTATCGTACCTTCCGGGGTGAATCATTTTACCTACCGAATTGATAAAAACGCGATAAAAATATACCCCGAAACTTTCCCCAAGGGGCAGCTCACCCTTCAAATACACCAAGGTATCCAGAACAGGGAGGGGCTCACCCTCGATAAAACGTACTATTATCAGTTGCAGATACAGGACGATAAGCCGCGGGTGAAATTTGAGAAGAGCGGTAATATCCTCCCCAACGCGGAGCGGTTGCTACTGCCCTTCAGTGCTGTGAACCTTTGGGCGGTGGATGTGCAGGTGGTAAAAATCTACCAGAACAATCTCCTCTATTACCTCCAATCCTCCTCTCTCAACGATGGTTCGTCGAGCGGCGAGTTGCGTCGCTTTGGTCGGCTGGTGATGAAAAAACGAATCAGGTTGGATGGCGATAAAGCGTTGGACCTTACCAGGTGGAATCGCTTTAATATCGATCTTTCGGAAATGATCAAGCGGGATCCCGGTGCGTTTTACATGGTGCGCCTTTCCATGCAGCCTGACTATTCGCTCTACCACTGCGACGGCGTGAGGCCACGGGTACCGGAAGAGGTGCGGCTGAAACGGTTTTCGGATGAGCTGCTTTCTAAAGAGGATGAGGCAGTGTGGGATCAAGCGATATCCTATTACTACGATCCGCTCGACTGGAACGTTTATAACTGGGAGGAGCGGAATGATCCCTGCAAACCGTCTTACTACATGAACCGCGAGCGCACCATCCAGACCCTGGTCATGGCATCAAACGTGGGACTGATTGCTAAAGCAGGGCAAGGTGATCGCCTGTCGGTGGTTGTTACCGATATCCTTTCTACCCAACCCCTGACTGGGGCAGAGGTGACCCTTTATAACTACCAGATGCAGGTGATAGGTACCGGGAAAACTGATGCCAACGGCTTTACCGATATAGATTATAAGGGGGGACGTCCCTTTCTGGTAATGGCTACCACCCGGGGTGGTGATATGGGCTACTTGGAGGTACAGGAGGAAGCTTCACTGTCGCTTAGCCGCTTCGACGTGAGCGGGAAAGAGGTACAGGAAGGGCTAAAAGGATACATCTATACCGAACGGGGCGTTTGGCGGCCCGGGGATAGCCTTCACGTTTCGTTTATCCTGGAAGATCGGGAAAAGAGGCTGCCGGAAAGGCACCCAGTGACGCTCGAGGTATATACCCCACGGGGACAATTTTACCAACGGCAGGTCAAGAGCTTGGGGTTGAACGGGTTCTACACGTTCACCGTGACTACTGATCCCAACGCGGAGACCGGTATGTGGCAGGCCCGGGTGAAGGTGGGGGGTACCACGTTCTATAAGCCACTTCGGGTGGAAACCATCAAGCCCAACCGGCTGAGGGTAAGGCTTGAAACCGACTCCATCATTGATGCAACGGGAGGTGCCATCACCGGGCGGCTCACGTCGCGGTGGTTGCACGGTGCCCCGGCATCGAACCTGAAAGCGGAAGTGGACCTCACGCTCGTCGCCTCGGATAACCCGTTCAGCGGCTATCCCGGTTACATTTTCAACAATCCGGTTGTGAAATTCGAAACGAGCCGGACGAAGCTGTTTGAGGGGATCCTTGACGCCACCGGTGCGGCTACGGTAAGTGCACAAGTACCGGTTGCCGAAAGTGCGCCGGGAATGCTGAGAGGCAATATCCTATCGAGGGTCTACGAGGGTGGGGGAGACATGAGTTTTTACGGGCAAACAGTTTATTACTCACCCTACCGTACCTACGTAGGGGTGCAACCCCCTGCCACGCGTGTTGGCCAGTTTCTTGAGACCGATGTTCCCATCACGTTCAACGTGGCGATGGTGAACCCGTTTGGGAAACCGATTGCCGGAAACGTGGAGTACCGCGTCTACAAGCTTAACTGGAGCTGGTGGTGGGATAGTTCCGGGGAGGAGCTGGGTGCCTATGTGAACAGCACGGCCGCCGACGTGGTAGCCACGGGGGAGGTCCCGCTTGCGCAAGGCAAAGGGAAGATAGATTTCCAGGTGGATTACCCTGACTGGGGCCGTTACCTGCTCCTGGTAAATGACCGCGAGGGGCATCATACCGCGGGTACCATCTTTTACGTTGACTGGCCCTCGTGGCGGGGTCGTTCAGCCAAGGGCGACCCGGAGGGATTGACCATGTTGACGTTTACAACCGATAAGCCGTCGTACGACGTGGGTGAGGTAGCCACGGTCATCCTTCCGAAAAGTTCTCAGGGGCGGGCACTGATCACCGTTGAGAACGGATCGGGCATCCTCCAGCGCGAGTGGGTGAAAACCTCTGCCGATACAGATACCAAGTACACGATCAAGGTGACCGATAAGATGGCACCCAACTTCTACGTTTTCGCCACCATGCTGCAGCCGCACGCGCAGACGGTGAACGACCTTCCCATAAGGTTGTACGGGGTTGTGAACGTGGGTGTGGAGAATAGTAACAGCTTTTTGGAACCGGTTATCCGGATGCCGGAGACGCTTCAACCTGAGAAGGAGTTCACCGTTTCGGTGTCGGAAAAAGCCGGTAAGCCGATGACCTATACCCTCGCGATCGTGGACGAGGGGTTGCTCGACCTCACCTCTTTTAAAACACCAAACGCGTGGGATGAGTTTTATGCCCGTGAGGCACTCGGCGTGCGTACGTGGGATCTGTTTGATCGCGTGTTGGGAGCCAGTAGTGCCGCAATGGGCCCGCTGCTGAGTATTGGTGGTGACGAGGCGTTGAAGCCATCGCGTGACAACGTGAACCGCTTCAAACCCGTCGTCCAATTTATTGGGCCGTTCGCCTTGAAGGGGAACGAGACCAAGGTACATACCCTTCGCCTACCCCAGTATGTTGGCTCGGTGCGGGTGATGGTGGTGGCAGGTGGCGGTGGTGCCTATGGTAGCGCGGAGAAGACGGTGGCGGTGAAGAGCGACCTAATGACGCTCTCTACCCTTCCCAGGGTATTGGGGCCGGGAGAAGAGGTGTGGCTACCGGTGAACGTTTTCGCGGAGAAAAGCGTAAAAAATGTGCAGGTTACCGTTAAGACCGGTGGATTGCTTACGGCGGTTGAAGAGACCACCAAAACATTGTCGTTCGATGAACCGGGTGATGACATCCTATTCTTTAAGCTCCGTTCCGGCAAGTCGACCGGCGCCGAACAGGTGATTATTCAAGCATCGGGTAACGGTGTGTCGTTCTCCGAGACGATCGATATTGCTATCCGTAACCCCAATATACCCACTGTGATCACGCGAGCACAACTCGTTGAGCCGGGCGAGACAGCCCAGCTCGAGGTAGAGACCGGTAGCGTGGAGCCCGGGGATTGGGCCACGCTTGAGCTCTCCCGCTTGCCGAGTGTCAACTTCAGCCGTAACATAAATTACCTATTGGAGTATCCCCACGGCTGTACCGAGCAGATCACCTCCCGCGGTTTCCCCCTCCTCTACATCGAGGAGTTCACCGCGTTGAGCGATGAGCAGAAGCAGCGGGTGCATGAGACGGTGGACGAGGTCATCCGTCAGATATCTTCCCGCCAGCTGGCCGATGGTGGCTTCATGTTCTGGTACGGGGATAACTACTCCGCGGAATGGGCTACCACCTACGCGGGCCATTTCTTGATCGAGGCGATGAACCGGGGCTACGAGGTGCCAGAGGCCGTACTTTCGCGTTGGACACAGTTCCAGGTGAAGCTCGCTCAGAACTGGTTACCCACGAACCCCAACCTTGGTTATTATAATTACTCGATGATTGATCTACAGCAGGCCTATCGACTCTATACCTTGGCGCTGAGCGGTAACGCGGAGTTGGGGGCGATGAACCGACTGCGGGAGTTGCCCAGCTTATCATTACAAGCCAGATGGCGATTGGCGGCAGCCTACGCGGTCGCGGGTAGGAGGGATGTGGCAAATTCGCTCGTGTTCAACGCGACAGATGAGGTGGAGGAGTACAGCTTCAATAACGACACCTATGGCAGCTCGGCACGTGATCAGGCAATGATCCTGGAGACCTACCTGTTGCTGGACAACCTGGAGAAGGCGATGCAGTTGGCACCCACGGTCGCCCAATCCCTCTCTGCCAGTTACATCACCACACAGTCGGCTTCGCTCGGGCTGGTCGCCATGGCGCAACTCGCTGAGAGGATCGGTGACGGGAATATCGATGCCGACTGGTCGTTGAACGGCAAGGCAATGGAGAGGGTGAATACGCCCAAGGCGATGCATCAAGAGGCCATTGAGCCGGCGAATCACCTGTCGGTCGGTCTTACCAATAACGGTGAAGGTGCCTTGTACGCCCGTTTATCAGCGCGTACGGTACCCGCGGCCGATGCCGATCTCGGGCCAAAGCAAGGGCGTCTACGGCTTTCCGTGCGGTACGTTGGGCTTGATGGTAAGCCGTTGGAGGTGAAGTCGCTCGCGCAAGGCAGTGAGTTCCTTGCTATTGTGACTGTTCAGAATAGCGTGGAGCAGCCATTCACCGATTTGGCGCTCACGCAGCTCTTCCCTTCCGGTTGGGAGATATTTAACGAGCGGATGCTTGATGAAGCGGCCTTGGAAAGTGAAGGAGGGTACAACTACCGTGACATCCGGGATGACCGGGTGCTGACCTACTTCAACCTCGGTACTGGTCAGTCGAAGAGCTTCAGGGTTCGCCTGCAGGCGGCCTATCGCGGAAAATTCTATCTCCCCGCGGTATCGTGCCAGGCGATGTACGCGCCAGCTGAGGAGGCCAGAAACAGCGGAACCTGGGTCACGGTTGAGTAACGCTGTTGATGCTTGTGTTTGGAGCGATTTAATGGGACGTGAAAAGGGCAGGGTGTGCGTCGGTGAAGGATGAGATAAAGAAAGAGATAGTAGGGTCCGCTATCGCTAACGTGAGAAGGTTTTGGAAGCGGGTGCGTGGCTGGAGCCTACGGCGTAAGATCATTTTGTCTCTTTTGATCGCTTTGTTGTTGGTGTACATCTTCTGTTTGCCGGCTACACTGTTTGATCCGTCTTACAGCACGGTGGTGACCGACCGGAATGGTGAACTTATGGGTGCCCGTGTTGCAGGGGATGGGCAATGGCGTTTTCCGCCAACGGCAACCGTGCCCGACAAGTACGAGGTATGCCTTATCCAATTTGAGGATCGCTACTTTTACTCCCATCCGGGGGTGAATCCATTGGCGCTTGGAAGGGCGCTGGTACAGAACGCACGGGCAGGGCGAATCGTGAGTGGTGGGAGTACCCTCACGATGCAGGTAATCCGGTTGTCGCGCCAAAACCGGCGTACCTATGTCGAGAAGCTGATCGAGATGGTTCTTGCCACCCGTTTGGAACTCTCTCGCTCCAAAAAGGAGATAGTGGCCCTATACGCCTCACATGCGCCGATGGGTGGCAACGTGGTGGGTATTGATGCCGCATCGTGGCGTTACTTTGGGCACGCCCCCGAGTCGCTTTCGTGGGCCGAAGCAGCCATGTTGGCCGTACTGCCCAACTCTCCCGCGTTGATTCACGTCGGTAGGGATAGAGAGGGGCTGCAGCGTAAACGAGACCGCTTGTTGCGTCGACTGTTTGACCACGGCCTTATTGACCAGACCGATTATGAGCTAGCCCTTTTAGAACCATTACCCGATCGGCCTCGCCCCCTCCCTCAGGTTGCTCCCCACTTGGTGACACGCTTTCACCTGCAACGCCCCGGGACACGTGTTCGGTCGACCGTAAACAAGCACATGCAGATGCGGGTGGAGGAGGTGCTTAGTCGCTGGAACAGTGAGTTCGCAAGCAACCATATTTTTAACCTGGCTGCCCTAGTGGTGGACCTCGATCGTAATGAACTCCTCGCCTATTGCGGGAACGTGGGGTTCGGGTCGAACCAGCGCGGCGGGCAGGTGGACATTATTCAGTCACCACGTAGCACGGGCAGCATCCTGAAGCCTTTCCTCTACGCCGCGATGCTGGAGGAGGGAAACCAACTACCCACCGAGCTAATTCCCGATATCCCCATTAACGTGAATGGTTTTGCCCCCCAGAATTTTAGTCTTGATTACGATGGAGCAGTGCCCGCCGACGAGGCGTTGGCACGCTCGTTGAACGTGCCCGCTGTACTTGCTTTGCGGAAGTACAGCGTCCCTAAGTTTCATGACCTGCTGAAGAGTGTAGGGCTAACCACGCTGCATCGCCCGGCCGAACATTACGGTCTCTCCCTGATCTTAGGTGGCACCGAGGGTACGTTGTGGGATGTAGCTAACGCTTATGCACGGTTGGCTTATACTGTGACCGATTACAACCGGGATCGAAAGTATTATCAGCATGGACCCTTCCAAGCTTCGCTTGACACAGAAGTGAGTGTTAGGGAGTCGGATAATAGAACGGCGATACCCGGGCAGGTCGCTGGGAAAAATGGTAAAGACCAAGCATCGGGTACCTGGGAGGTGAATGATGCTCCCCCCTTTCGTGCCGGTGCCGCTTGGCTTACGCTGAAGGCGTTGACTAATGTGAACCGCCCCGAGGAGTTGGACCGTAGCTTCGTTCCGTCGGTTCGGGAGGTGGCCTGGAAAACGGGTACCAGTTACGGTTTACGTGATGGTTGGTCTGTGGGTATTACCCCGCGCTACCTTGTCGCCGTATGGACGGGCAACGCGAGTGGTGAGGGACGTCCCGGCCTCACGGGTGCACGCACCTCGGCCCGGGTAATGTTCGACCTGTTCAACCTGCTGCCCCCCACCGGCTGGTTTGACTGTCCCTACGGCGAGCTGGTAGAGGCGGCCGTTTGCCGCGAGAGCGGGCAGCTGCGCGGGATGCATTGTCCGGAAAATTCTATCGACACCCTACTCCTCCCCGCGAAAGGATTACAAGGTTCGGTATGTAGCTATCATAAGCGGATACATGTTTCAGACGACGGTCGTTACCGCGTTCGTGAGACGTGCGCTGGCACTAGGGGTATCCGATCCGTTTCGTGGTTTCAGTTGCCTCCCTCGTGGGAGTGGTATTACAAGCAGAAGCATCCCTCCTACCGTTCGTTGCCCCCCTTCTCCCCCGAGTGTAGCTCGGGAAGTAGTTTTGATACAGAGATGCAGTTTATCTACCCTTTTCCAGGTGCGGTGTTGCGGCTCACTAAGCAGTTGGATGGGTCATTCGGTAACGTTGTTTTCGAGCTGGCGCACCGCCGCCCTTCATCCCGCGTTTACTGGCACCTGGGTGGTGATTACGTGGGAGAGACATCCGGTATCCATCGGATGGCGTTCTCCCCCGGGCAGGGCGAGCATACGTTAACGGTGGTCGATGAAGCGGGCAATTCGCTTGCACTCCGGTTTACGGTAGAGTAAGAGGTATGGCTTTCACCTGATGGAAATCATGTGAACCGGGGAAAAAAGGGGTGATAAATTGAAAAAAAATTCCAACAGTGTCAAACAAGAATTATTTTTATTACTTTTGCGCCGGCTTCGTCTACATTTAATCGCGGAGTTAAATGTATCGTGTTGAGAGTAATCGTGTGAAACGAGCAAAAAATCATTGACGCGCAGGCGTATGGTTAAGGCAAGTTTCGTACAAAAAAACACACTTAATAAAGTAATTGTATGAAAAAAAAGATTGTTTTTATTGTGCTATTCGCATCATTCTTTACTATTGGAAAGTCACAGCTCAAGGATGTCACCTTCACGCTTTCGCCCATGATTGAGCATACCTGGTGGAACGATAACCTGACTATCGACAACAGCACCTTCTGGGGTGGTCGGGTAGGTTTCGGTTTCGGTCCGATGTTTGAGGTGCGGGGCTACTACCAGCGTTCACTGGATGTCCAGGCTACTTTGCGTTCGATCGATTGGAAGGTAACAGATGATTGGGCCGAAAAGATGGTCGGTTCGCACGTGGATATGCAGCGTTACGGCGGTGAGTTAAAGCTCAACTTGATCAAGAACCGGATTTTCTCGCCATATTTCACTGTAGGGGGTGGTGTTCAGCGGTTCACTTATCAGCTTCCGTCAAAGGAGGATCCGCTTGCCTTACTCGATATAAAGGAGGAGCAGCTCTTTGGCGCCTTGGGGCTGGGGGCGAAATTTCGTTTATCCGATCGTCTGGATTTTACCCTTGAGGCCAAGAATAACTTCTTCAACGTGAGCGACCAAAGTTACTATTTGAATCCCAATTACGTCTTGAAGGAAGATGAGAACAACCGGTTGCACAACTGGGCGGCCGTTGCCTCGCTCGACTTTTACCTGGGAGGTATGAAGGCAGATGATGACGAGCTTTCTCGCGCATATGCCCGCCTCTTTTCTGACGGGTTTAGCGGCATGAAGTTCGTGCTTGAGCCGGGCGGTGTTTACGTGGACTTCCATGATACTTCACTATTAACCGACCAGTATTTCTTGGGTGCATCGGCAGGGATAGATTTCTCATCACTTGTGGGTATTCGCGCCTTCTATTATCAGGCTACAGAAGAACCTGGCAAACCTTCTTTGGATCTCGGCAAAAACCTGGCCATGTACGGTGGTAACCTGATCGCCCGGTTGAACCAGCCACGTGGGGTGACCCCTTACCTCTTGCTCGGTGCGGGATACATGAATGTGAAAGAGGGATACGTCGTGAGAGGTAATCTTCCGGCACCGCCCTCGAGTTTATTTGCCATGGGGGGTGCTGGGCTGGAGATCCCGTTATCCAGATACATGGCCCTACACGGGAGCGTGAACGCCCTGTTCTCGCCCGAGAGAGGTACCGATGCAGCCGAGGTACTGAACCCCTCTCAAGTGAAGACGAGTCTGATGTATCAGGCAGGCTTGAGGTTTAACTTGGGTAAGGCGGTGGATACCGATATTGCCTATCGTGAAGTTACTCAGCGGGCTGTTCATGAAGAGAGAGAGTACAGTAACGAACAGATCAACCAGTTACGGGCTGAATACCAAGAGCAAATCGCGATGTTGAATGCGGAGCTTGACTCGGTTACGCAAGCCCAGGATTATACGCGGGCAGCCGAGATTATGCGTGAACGGGAAGCCGTGGATTACTCCCTGCAGCACCTGGATACCTCCCTTGCAGATGGTAGTACGTTGGTTCGGATGACCGAGGATGACTTGAATCGCCTTGTTAATGACGTGATTCGTGAAACCCGTCGTAGCGCGTACGACTATTATACCAGCCAGGCTGCCGTGGTGGAACCCTCTAGGGAGCTGACCGACAGGCTGGATGACTTAGAGCGGAAGCTTGATCGTAACTTCGTGCAGATGAGTCAAGCGGGTCAGGCAACCACTCCCAGCACGACCACGGTGATCTCCGACCGGACAACTGCCACCCGGGATATTGCCCCGAGGGGCGACGCGGTTTCTCCCGGTAGGGTTGAGGGACGTTTCTTCAAGTTGAATCGCCTGAGCGTGTTCACCGGGTTAGGTTTTGGTGATATGACCGCGTGGAACGTGGGCGGTCGTGGCTACCTGCAGATCGGGGATACCGAGTTGGATTTCGTGCCCGAGTTTTACGTGGGTATGGGCGATAAGAACGGTTTAGGCCTGTCGGGCAATGTGGTGTACAACTTCCTGCAATCCGACTCTTTCGTGCGCCCATACGTCGGTTTGGGACTGGGTATTTTCCACGGGAAGAACGTGCATTATGGAACCAACGTTATCATAGGTGCCGATATTCAATTCTTGGGTGGAAACCTGTTCGCGGATTACTCTTGCAGGAAGTGGTTCAAGCAAAACCAGTTGGCTGTAGGGTACCGTTTCGTTTTCTAGATGGAGTAATCGTATGAAAAAAGTGATCTTTTTCTTGGCGTTCGCGTTCATTGTCGCGGGCATCTTGCCGGCGGGAGCTCAAGAAGTATCTTCGCCCAAGGAGCTGGTGATAGAGAAGCAAGAGCTGATGAACGCGTTGCGCCAAATCTCAGATGCGGTGTGGGATATGGAAGAGCAGAAAGTCCGCCCACGGGTGGAAGAGCAAGCGCTGCAATATCGGTTAGACCGGCTTGAGAAGATGATATTGGACCTTTCCCTCTACCTGGGATTGAGGCCAACAGGGGTAGGGGGGCAGAACAGCATCGTGATCGACCGAATGCGTGATGTGGCCTCTCCCTATTACTACCCGTTCCAGTCTGGTTCGGCCGGAGTTCAAAGAGAGCTAAGCGATGGGCGCTACCCGGACACGTTTCAAGGGGTGCCCGTTGACAGTACTGGGCGTATCGATTCGTTACAGTTGATGATGCGATCGCTTTCGTTTCAACTTGACAGCTTGCACCGGCTTGTTTACGCGGAGGTGCAAGCCGCTACCCCAGAAGCTTTGGTCATCACACCCGAAACGCCTGACGCGCACGA
>JGI24712J26585_10000323_pt1 | contig 41223 bp, 33 predicted proteins | sample BioPla3DNA2_FD_26585 | JGI IMG/M metagenome (IMG submission 26585)
TGGAAACCCTGATCGATCACAATATCAACCCCTATACCGACGTATTCACGGAAGAAGAGTACCGGAAAATGGCAGGTGCATCCTTCCATCATCCGTTTACCGGGATCGACTATGTACAGCTCTATAAGGACATGGGGATCGATGACAATGTGACGCTGGTATTCTCCAATGACCCTGTTGCCGTACTGCAATACACCGATGAGGTCCTGGTAGCCAATATTCACGACCGGCACAATGTGAAGCGAAAGCTTTTGGAAGCCGGCGCCAAAACCGTGTACGCACTGGACGAAATCTGTGCNACCCCGGGAGAAGAAGGCTATAATCCGATGTTTGGCCTCTTGGGGTCCAATCTGTCTTCCGACAAGCAGCTCAAACTCTTCCCCCGTGATTCGGAGGAATTCGTGTTTTCTTTGCAAAAGCNCCTGTATGACCGCTTTGGCGTTAAGATGGAAGTCATGGTCTATGGAGACGGTGCCTTCAAAGACCCGGTCGGAAAAATATGGGAACTGGCCGATCCGGTCGTATCGCCCGGCTTTACCCGCGGACTGGAAGGCATGCCGAGCGAACTTAAACTGAAATACGTAGCCGATAACGAATTTGCGCACCTGGAAGGAGAAGATTTGGGTCTTGCGATGCGCGAAAAAATCAAAGAACGAGGCACCCATCCGGTCGGACAAAAAGAGAGTGTCGGAACAACGCCACGTCATATTACCGATCTGTTGGGCAGTCTGGCCGATCTTGTAAGCGGTTCCGGTGACAAAGGAACCCCCGTTGTATTGGTGCAGGGTTATTTCGACAATTACGCGACCGAATAAAAGGAGTCGTCTATGAACGATGCTGTGATGGAACGATTAAAGCAAGCAGAGCCGGTTTTTTACCCGAACCCGCATTATGATCCGAAACAGATCCGCAAACAGGCAGATCCCAAGGTAGACGATGCTGCAAGGCGGCTGGAACGTTTCGCCCCGTTTCTTTCCCTGGCGTTTCCGGAAACCGAAACCTATAACGGAAAAATCGAAAGCCCGCTGGTACATGTGCCGCATTTGGCACACAGGTTGCGCGCCATGCATCCTTTTGCCGGGACTTTGTGGCTGAAAGATGACGCCCGTCTGCCTGTATCCGGTTCGATCAAAGCGCGCGGCGGCATTTATGAAGTCCTGCTCTTTGCCGAGCAGATCGCTCTGTCGCAGAATAAAATCACCACCGATTCCGACTACGCTGTATTTCAGGATCCTGCCATGCAGGCCTTTCTCTCAAACTATGAAATCTCGGTCGGTTCAACAGGCAATCTGGGTCTTTCCATCGGCATAATGGGACGCGCATTGGGTTTTCGGGTGACTGTGCATATGAGTGCCGATGCAAGACAATGGAAAAAGGACATGCTTCGTTCCATCGGCGCCCGGGTCATTGAATATAAAAGTGACTATGAAGAGGCGGTACGCTGCGGAAGAGAAGAAGCGGAACGTTCCGCCCATACGCATTTTGTCGACGATGAAAACAGCGAAGATCTCTTTCTCGGCTACGCGGTGGCCGGTATGCGGCTGAAAGAACAATTGCTGGCAGAAAACCTGACTGTAGATGCATCCCATCCCCTGTTTGTCTATCTGCCCTGCGGAGTCGGCGGCGGACCGGGCGGTGTAGCCTACGGCATACAAAACGCAATGGGGCCACATGCCCATTGTCTGTTTGTGGAACCCGTACAGGCTCCCTGCATGCTTCTTTCCATCCTGACGCAAACCCACGGCAAACGGAGCGTGAAAGACATCGGTCTGCACGGCAAAACCGAAGCAGACGGCTTGGCGGTCGGGCGCGCCTCCACCCTCGTCAGTCAGAAGATGACACCGCGTTTGGACGCCCTCTTTACAACAGATGACGCCTCCCTTTATACCCATCTGCGTCTTTTGTATGAGACCGAAGGCCTGTTTATCGAACCTTCGGCCGCCTCCACGTTCGCCGGTCCCTCTCTTGTGCAGACCTGGGGGCAGTATCCCGCAGAAAGCCTGCACGGCGCCAATCATATACTCTGGGCCACCGGCGGCGGTATGGTACCTGAAAAAGAACAACGGGACTTTTTGGCCCGTTAACGCAAAAAGAGCGGCATTCGTTGGAATGCCGCTCTTTTTATCGATTTCTATGGGATTAGATAACCGGTTCTTTCACCATACCGACGGCGTTGTCCACATTCAGAATAAACATCATACCGTTGCCGGGTTCTTCAATCTTCATATCTTCCGCAATGGTTTTTGCAATATGTTTCGCATCTTCGGTGGGTGCAATCACCATGAGTATTTCCTTTTCCGGTTCTACTTGAATATTGAAAAGCATTTTCTTTTCATGGATCCCGGCACCCCGCGCATGGATCAGTGTGCCCCCGCGCGCTCCGGCGCGTTCGGCGGCATCCATGACATCGTCCGCCTTGTCCTTGTCTACTATGGTAAAGATCGCTTTATAGGTCACTTCTGCCTCCTTGTCGATTTCACTTGCGTTTAATCCACTGCCTGCCATACCGAATGATCGCATAATGTCGATGGCAATCAGTATGCCTGTATTCTTTTCCTGCAGCTTGTATTCATCGATCGCCATGCGAAAAAAGGCATCTTCGTCTTCTTTCGGCACAATCAGCATCGCAATTTCTTTTTTTACCTCATCGATTCCCAGCCATTGTAGAACCCGGTTTCGGGCGGTTCCGTGACCGAGAAAGATCGTATGGCCGGTGTTTCGGATTTTTTCTGCCGAACGGCAAAACGGAGTTGCGAGTCCGTGCTGCAACACCGCAAGAAGCATGGTGCTGTCGCTATTTGTCAGCATTTGCTTTCATCTCCTTTCGTGATTGTCTCGCGTAAATGAGACCAAGCACTTGTATGGCAACGGTGGGTGTCATGGCAATCAAGGCAATGACGCCGAATCCATCGGCCAAAACATCCGCCGTGGGTACAATGGATGCAGCCCCCTGTGCATAAGCAAGGATAAAGGTAGCGGCCATCGGTCCGGACGCTACCCCGCCCGAGTCAAAGGCCAGGCCGGTAAACAACGGTTTGGAAAAAAACGACATGGCACACGCCAGTCCAAAGCCCGGCAGAAGAATATGCCACAACTGCAGTCCGGGGAGCCAGATCCGAAGGGCTGACAAAGCCACCGCGACCCCCACGCCCAAGCTCAGAGAAAGCAAAATATAACTCCGTCTGATCGCACCGGCGGTAACATCCTCCACCTGATCGGATAAAACGTGCACAGCCGGTTCGGCCAGAATTACAACCAGCCCCATCAAAAAGCTGATTCCGACAAAGAGAATCCCGCTCCCATAGCCGGCCAGGCCCGACCCGATATAAATGCCGACATCCATAAATCCGATATTGACTCCGGTTAAAAAGAGTACCAGACCGATAAAGGTATAGACAAAACCGATGAAAATGCGGCGGTTCTGCCTGCGCGGCGCTTTTTGGATAAAGGCCTGAAACAGGGCAAATGTAATAATAAGCGGTATGACGGCAACGAGCACTTCAATCACGACCTGCAGGAATTCGCCCAGCACATGGCCCCAAAAAGAAGCGTACTGCGCCGCTTCAACGGTTTGGGCACGCAATTCCTGATTTCCTGTCAGTATGCTCATAATCGCGACGGCCAGAATCGGACCGATGGAACAAATTCCGACATAGCCGAATACATCGTCATCAGACGACTTGTCCATCAAGGTAGTAGATAAACCCTGCCCCAATGCCAGAACAAAGGGCACGGTCATCGCACCGGTCGTCGCACCCGATGTATCAAAAGCCATGGCAAGAAATGCCGGCGGTACAAAAAGGCTGATCAAAAATATCAGTCCGTAAAATCCGATAAATACGCGATACAGCGGCCAACGGCGGATCGTCCGCGTCAGACCGATTGCGAGCATAAAACCGACGCCTACGCTGACTACACCTACGATCGAATAACTGGACAAAGCGTTCTGTGTAGCGGTTTGAATCTGATTGCCCAAAATATGTAAGTCCGGTTCTGCCACCGTAATCAGAAAACCCAGTAAGGCCCCTACGATAACAACCAGACGGAAGTTATTTGTTTTGGCCAGGCTTGAACCCATATGGTTCCCCATCTCGCCGATCCCCAGATCCGCCCCGAACAGGAAGACGGTCAGCCCCATAAACACTAAAACCGCTCCCAATAAAAAGGCGGTGAATACCTGAGGCTCCAGGGGAACCAGCGTCCAGTTCAGTACAACCACAATGAGAATGATCGGCAGCATCGACATACCGACCTCTTGCATTTTTTCTCTGAATAGTGTCACATGATCCCTCCCTTATTCAATAATTTCTACTGTAACGGGTACTGCATCGGACAGTGTATCTTCCGTGCGCCCCCAATCTGCGATCATCCATTCGCTGGTATCTTCATCCAGGACCAGTTCGTATGCCATTACGGCATCGTCACGCCACAATGTGTCGATGTCGATCTCGGGTGTACCGATCGTATACGTCTGATACACATAGGTAGTCAGTCCCAATACGCGGATTGTCGCCTGATCGCCCTGCTTCCGGAACGTGAAACTCTCCGGATCAAAAGCCACACGGTCATAGGTGCCGGCATAGTTCTGATTGCCTGCGATCAGCTTAGCTACATTGTCTTTTGCCTTCTCCAATGCAGGATCCACCAATGTCGTAAAACCGTCGGCATTCTTCTCGTGCAGCATCATAGCATCTTCAATCAGCATCGCACGGATCCGTTGACAGACCGTTTCACGCAATCCCTCTGTATCATAACGGATCGGCATGGCAAAATGGCCTTGCTGTGTGACGCGTACTTCATCGGACAAACCGATGCCGCCACGCCACAGATCCACAATCTGTATGGTATCTCCCGGATTGACCTGCAAGGGCCCGTTTCCGACCGGGATACTCGTATCTTCGCCGTTTCGGCGGAGTTTTCCGTTTTGTGCATCGGTTTCTACGGTTATACGAAGGGAACCTTCAGATACCGGCGTCTGTGTATCTGTGCTTTCTTCTGTGACGGACTGTCTGTCGGCTGCAATCTGCGGCGGAACTATGGTGCCTTCTACCACATCCGGATTGGTGGAATCCAATGGCAGTGGATAGCGGTTCATCCCGTATTCCACCGTATACTGTCCCATCAGGAAGTCGGGAAATAAGCCGTTTTCGTCACTCGGATATCCATCGACGGTCGCTCCGGTATCTCCTACATCGATCGTATAAGTTTCCACACCGATACGATAGCCTTCTTCTCCGTCCACTTCCGTTCGCAAAAGCTTGACCGGTAAATTGCTGACATAGGCCGGGTCCTGCATCAGATGTGAAAGATCCACTTCCAGATTCCGTACACTTTCATTTAAACGACCGGGGATTTCCATTGCGCGTAAAAAACCGTCGATACTTTTCGGATTGGGCGGAAGAAGGGTAACCGAAGACAAAAGAATCTGCTGCAGCTGTTCGGTATCTCTTGCACGCACCGCATCCGCATACTCCTGAATAATCGGTGGCATCTCATCATTTACGCGGCCGTATTGGCTGGCAAAGACCCAGATGAGAAATAAAATAAGCAGGGAAGCCAGTATGCCTGCGCCTTTTTTTGTGATCCGCAGACCCAGATGACGCTTTCTGCGCGGCGCTTTGGCGATATCGCTGTACTTGCCTTCATACCGAACCGGCTCTTCAAATATAGAAGGGATATGTAAATCGTCATCCGCCGCTTTTTTGGGCGGAGCGGACAAGTCCAGCCCGCAGTTTTCACAATAACGAAAATCCGGCTCGTTCTCATAGCCGCATCGTCGGCATATCATATACCCGCCTCCTTTCTTTTCCTTAAATTAGAGACAAAGCCCTCCGAGGAGGGCTTTACTCTGACAATATGTATTTAGTAGTCCGAGAGCCCGACCGAAACCTTTAATGCGTTGTTCACATTGCGCATGTTTTCGCCGTCGATACCCCCAAGCTTTTCCCGCAACCGCTTTTTGTCGATGGTTCTGATTTGTTCGCACAGCACAACCGAATTCTTCGGCAAGCTGTATGCAGAGGATACAATCTCCACATGGGTCGGAAGCTTCGCCTTGTTGACCTGCGAAGTAATGGCGGCCACAATGACAGTAGGGCTGTACTTGTTGCCGACATTATTCTGGATAATCAACACCGGCCGAATGCCTCCCTGTTCTGAACCGACTACCGGATTCAAATCCGCATAAAATACATCACCGCGCTTGACATTCACTGCCCTATCACACCCTGTCTGCAAACCGATCGTTTGCGTTGTTGGACTCTAAACTATACGTCATCTCTGGTGTCTATCGAGTGCGCCGCGAAGAAAGCCTGTCATTATTATACTCAGATAAAGATACAATGACAAGCTTTTCCACGACGCATGTACTTATCCTTCCAGATAATTCACCGTTTCGACCACTTCTCCGCCCCGCTTGTAGACACGGCATACACGCCGGCTCACCGCACAGAAAAGCTCATACGTAATCGTATCGGCCAGCTCGGCCATATGATACATATTGGTCTGTTCATAGTCTTTGTCGTAGAGGATGACCGTATCCCCGATCTTTACATCGTCCCGTCCGGTGATATCCACCATGGTCTGATCCATACAGACCCGGCCGAGGATTTTCGCCGGTTTTCCGTGAATGATCATTTCCGCTTTGCTGCTGAACGAACGGAAGTACCCGTCTGCATACCCGATGGTTACCGTGGCAATTTTCGTTTGCTTATCCGCTGTCCAGGTCTGTCCGTAGCTTACCCCCGCCCCTTTTTCAATCGTGCGGATACTGGCTACTTTGGCGCAAAAGCGCATGGCGGTCTGTGCATCCACTTCGGTCGGTCGGGGATTGGGGTTAATACCGTACAAAACAATACCGGCCCGCACCATATCCTCTTTGAAGCGGCCTTCCAGTATGCCTGCCGAATTGGCCACATGCCGCAGCCCGTATGCTACTCCGGCTTCCTTCAGTGTGTCGGCAAAGTCCCGGTAACGCTGATACTGCTTTTCCGTAAAAGACAGATCCTCTGCATCAGCGCAGGCAAAATGGGTAAAAATACCCGCAATGCGAAGCCCTGGCATCGCAGAAATGGCAAGAATATCCTGCACGCTTTGCTCACCGGGCTGAAACCCGAGCCGGCTCATGCCCGTGTCAACCTTGATATGGATCGGACAGACATACGAAGCCTCTTCCATGGTTTTTGACAGGATCTCTGCTTGTCTTTTGTTGTAAATGGTTACCTCGGGCTGATATTCCGGGAACGCAGCATACTCTTCCCGATCAATATAGCCCAGACACAGAATCGGCTTTTTGATCCCGTGCTTGCGGAGTTCTTTTACTTCATTGAAGTTTGCAACGGAAAAATAATCGGTGAACGGTTCCAGATGCTTTCCTACAACCACGCTGCCGTGGCCGTATGCGTTGGCTTTAATAACGCAGTTTACTTTCGCCGGAGCGGCCTGTTTCCGGATCGCGCGCAGGTTTTTCTCCAGCTGATCCAGATCGATCTCCACCCAGGTATTCCCATAACCCATCGTTTACCTCCTCCAGATATTTCTGTGCGAGAGGAATCCGTTCCAGTACATCGGAAGCTATCATCCCCTCCGCCCCGAGACTGTCACGTGCCAGATCGCCGGCTTTACCGTGTAACCAAACCCCTATCCTTGCCGCTTGCAGCGGTGTGTAGCCACGTGCCAATAATCCGGCTAAGCAGCCTGTGAGTACATCTCCGGAACCGGCGGTTGCCAGCCCGGCATTGCCGCTTGTATTCACATAGCTCGCATCACGGGTGTGAATCCTTGTTGCGGGTCCCTTCTCTACTACAATAATATCATATTTACGTGCAAAAGCGGCTGCGTCTTTTGCACTTTCCTTATGTAAAAGACGCGAAAGTTCACCGGCATGCGGCGTCAGTATACATTCTCTTTGTTTCTTAGCAAGAAGCAGGGGTTCGCCGGCAAGAATCGTCAGCGCGTCGGCGTCCAATACCAAAGGGCATCCGGAGCGTGTAATCAGTGCTCTGACGATGGCTGTGGCAAGCGCATCGGTTCCCAAACCGGGTCCGATTGCACACCCGTTCATGGCATCGGATTGCTCGGTAAGTTCCCGGATCGGTTCGTTTACCAGCGGCCGGACGATGGGTTCTGTGAGCTTCAACTGAACCAGGGAAAAGATCTCCGGCCGGACAAAAGCATACGAATAACCGGCTCCTGCGCGCAGGGCCGCTTTCGCAGCTAAACTGATGCTTCCGAGCATGCCCTCTTTCCCGCCGATCACACAAGCGCGCCCCACCGTTCCCTTATGCGCATCCTTTCGCCGGGGCAATAATAAGCGGTGCAAATCCCGCGCGGTTTCATCCGGCTGTAGATTGCGGTCTTCTGTCAGCATCGCCGAAGCCGCTACAAAACCGCCATCATGGGTAATAGAAACCGCCACCTTATGATACCTGCCGAAAACCCTGTCATGGACAAAGGCCCAGGGTTGTCCGAGCGGTGTATGACGCAATTCGATATCGCGCCAGCCGATCCGTCCGATACCCGTGCCCAGGGCTTTGGCGGCCGCTTCCTTCACGGCAAAAAACGCGGCGAGATTTTCCGCCACGGGCCGGCGCAAAAATACGGCGCGCTCCGTATCTGTCAGTATTTTTTTATGAAAGCGGGGATTGTCTACGTGTTTTTCGAAACGCGCCACAACTGCAATATCAATCCCGATCATGGCTCAAATCTCTGATGGAGCTTGGCTACCAATTGATCCGGATCCACATCCAGCAGATCTTCCGGTCGGGTAATCTGTTCCATAAATTCCGCGGTTGTCTGCTCCACAACGCGCATATGATCCAGGGTCAGATAATCCAGCTCACAATGTTCGCCATACCATTCGATCAGACGGATCAGGAGCACCTTGTGCATGCGCTTTTTATCCCGCTCCGATATCGGCGCGACATGCATGGCCCGTTCAACGCGATACGACATGGTAGATATCATATACTCGACAAATTGTTTAAACTCCGTCACAAAATCTGTTTGTTCAATATCCAGCAGGATACGAAACAGCAAATACCATTTGAAATCGCGGTTCACATAGGGAAGCAGCTTCTCTTTCAGTCCCTCCGCGATGGGATTATCCATGGAAAAACGGGGATATTCGATCCCTTCGGTAAAGTCCATCGGACTGCGTTGCCGCCTTTGTACCTTGGCAAGCGCTTGCACAAAATAAACCGCATACTGATCCTGCGGAACTCGTCTTCGTTTCGCAAAAATAAAGTCGACGATCAGATTGGACGGCTTCTGGAAATCGAAAAGCACACCGGTTGCTTCCCGCAATTTCATAATGTAGACATCATGAATCAGTTTGGAAAGCATCAGCTTCAGCTGGTCTTTGGTGGTATTCGGATTTCTCGAATCCATCGTCTCAATTTGTCGATACAGCTGCATCAAACGTTTGTCGATGACCCATAGATTTTCTTTGATCGACACCAGCATTTCCCGGAAGAATTCTTCGGTCATCATATAATTGTAGTTTTTGTACAGCACTTTATGATCAATCTCTCCCCAGAATACATTGACCAGGGACTTGATCTGCAGCTCAAAATTGATCATGCGGGAGCCAGTCCAGACTTTTCCGTCCACCTTGTAGATTTCAAATCCGTTTTTCTGATACTGCGGCTGTTCCAGATTCAGGTCCATCCGGATTCCTTCGTTCAAGGCCGAAGAAAAGTACCCGTCTTCCATTTCTTCGGTAAACAGTTGAAACAGCGTCTCGTAAATCTCTCTTTCCTCGGCAATAAAGCGACATTCTATCCGTATGCCGATGATATCGTGTATATCTTCCATCATGTCTTCAGGCGTTTCGTACTGACTGAACAGATTCTGGCGGAGTATCTTCTCGCGCAGACTCTCTTCGGACTTAATCCGCGTGTGAACATTCAGAAACGAATCCTTCCACGAAAAGCTATCGGAAAAGAATCGGTCCAGCCGATGCGCGGCCGATTCATAGATCCGATTGTTTCTGTGAAGAATGTCTGCACTTTGATCAATAAACTGAAAAATTTCATGCCGCATAGCATCTCCTCCTGTTATTACTCCATACGGGCAATGGCACCGGGCATGGAACGCAGCAGATAAACATAGCTCAGTACAGCTAACACAATGTTAATGATTGTCAGAACCAAAAATCCCGTTTGTATTAAGCGCTCCGGATCGGAAATATTCTTGTATAAAAGATACCCCGCCCCGAACAGAATCAATAGATAAGCAATGCCTGCAACGAAAGATAACAGCGAATTCAGATTCTGTTTGACCGCCTGATTCGGATCATCCCAGTTCATTTTGGGCCGGTGCACATCAATCAGCAAACCGATAAAGCACAGAGGCAGGGAAAACAGACCGGAAAACAATAAGGCGACCGGTATGAGCCACAACGGATAGCGTAAAAAGACATAGCCTGCGACCAAGAAAATGGCAGTTGTCCCCATCGTAAGCAGCAAATTCAACAGGGAACGCCCGATGATTTCGTATGAAGCACGTATCGGCAGGACCCGTCTGAGCCAGAACGCCTGGCCTTCGCGGCTGAAACTGGTTGCTGTTTCCGAAAAGAGGCTCATGAATATCCCTACAGCGGCGCCAAATATCCCGGCTGCCATAAAATACAGCCAGCCCGGTACAGCCGCACTTTGTAATACGGTACGCAGATTCCCGATTTGCTTGGATAGGGTATCGTTCGTCAGAATCGGAATCAGCCAAATAATGGAAACCATCAAGGGCGTGGAAAGGACATTAATCGCAAAAGCAGGCGTACGGGTCAATAAGCGCCATTCCGTCAGCAGCACGCGAAAAACGGGATGCATGCCGGATATGCGTATCTTTTCTTTGGTCTTCTTTTTCTCTTTTGCCATTTCCGTACCGCTTAAGAGACTCTTCAGATAGACATTGGCTCCCATCCACTGTAAAACCCCTGCGGCCAAAACGCTGACAAGCAGATTTAAGCCGATATACAGCCATTTTTCGGCGCCTGTTGCGACGATACCGAAGCCGGTCCAGCGGGCGGGTAGAAACAAGGTCGCTATATTTTCAATCAGGACACGATTATCCGTCAGAATCCGCAGCAAAAAGTTTTCATCCACGCTGCCGCCAGCAAAGTTTTGTGCCATGGCCTGAAAGCCGACAATCAATAAAAGAATGAGCAACGTTCCAAATGTCTTCAGTTTATCGGAATATTTGCCGACATTGGTGTAGCGCATCACGAGTAATACGATCACAGCCGAGAGTACGGTCGGAAAAATCAGGGAGCCGACCACTCCGCTAAGGAGCAAAAGCCAGTCACTGCCCCCTGTCGGTACGCGCATCGCATGGATGATGATTGCCGGCAGCAATAGCACCAGTGCTGTCAAAATCTGGGTCAGTAAAACCGGGATAAACCGGGACAGTAAAATATCGCCGGGTCGGATCGGCATGGCCAAGAGAATCGGATTGTCCCGGTTTCCATAGAACCGCCCCATAAAAACCGGAATACCGGTAAAAAGCAAAAAGAGTTGTGCCATTAAAAAGACCAGCATAAAATAAGCCGGTATCTGATTCAGTACATAAAGGACCGAATGCAATTCTTTCAGTACCGTATAAAGCAAGAAAAACATCGGCAACATGGCAAGCACGATAAGGGGAATCAACAAAAACCGAACCGGATTAGGCTCCTTTTTCGGATTGCGCATCCCAAAATTCAACAATAATTCTTTTTTTGTTAAAAGGGCTAACCGGCTTTTCATTGAGTCAGCTCCAGGAACATTTTTTCCAATGTACCTTCGTGGTTTTCGCGGAGTTCATCCATTGTACCGATCGCGATGATTTTACCTTTGTTGATGATCGCAATCCGATCGCAAATGCGCTCGGCTACATCCAATACATGTGTTGAGAAAAACACGGTTTTTCCTTCTTCGCAACGAGCGCGCATATGTTCTTTCAGAGAAAAGGAAGACTTCGGATCCAGTCCGACCATGGGTTCATCCAGTATGAAGACATCGGGTTCATGAATCAATGCTGCAATTAAAGCCAGCTTTTGCTGCATCCCGTGTGAATAGGTACCGATCATGTCCTGCAGATCATTGCGTAAGTTAAACATGGTCGCATACTCGTTGATCTTGGCGTCCCGCACCTCCGGCGCCATGCGGAACATATCCGCTACAAAAGCGAGATACTCCGTACCGCGCAGCCTTTCATACAAAACCGGATTATCCGGTACATAGGCAATCTGTTCTTTTACTTTGAGCGGTTCTTCCAATGTATCAATCCCGTTTACCAGAATATGTCCCTGATTCTGTTCCAGAAGACCTACGATCATTTTTATGGTAGTTGTTTTTCCCGCGCCATTGGGTCCCAAAAAACCGAAAATTTCCCCGCTTGGTACATCAAAGCTGATATTGTTTACCGCCAGGTTTCCCTTGGCATATCGTTTGCTTACATTACGTATCTCGATCATGCAATCACCTCCGCATTTTTAGTATAACATACACAAAAGTACATAATCTGTCGATAGGATAACAATTGCACTCTATGGCCGCGCGTTCTATAATGAGGGTATGCATAATCAGATAACCATCGAAGAACTGAAAACAAAGACGGATGTCATCTACGTGGATGTCCGCACGCCGCAAGAATATACGCACGCGCATATTCCGGGTGCGGTTTCTCTTCCTGTGCTGAACGATGCGGAGCATAAGGAAGTCAGTATCATCTATACAAAAGCCGATAAAGACGAGGCACGAGCCATGGGAGTTCAATACGCATCGGCACGCTTGCCTGCACTCTTCACAAAAATCCAAGAACTCACCCTATCACATGACTATGTTGTCATGTATTGCTGGCGCGGTGGGTATCGGAGCCATGTCCTGTTCGGACTCCTTCATTCCTTAAGCGTACCCGTGTATAAACTGATCGGCGGATACAAAGAGTATCGCAAGTTTGTCAACCGCTCCTGGGCTATTGCGCTCGACAAAAAACCGTTTATTTCTTTGTACGGGGATACGGGAACGGGTAAAACCGAACTGTTGCATGCACTCAAAAACAGAGAAGCATCCGTTATTGACCTCGAAGGCTTGGCCGGTCACCGGGGTTCTCTTTTGGGCGGGATCGGGCTTCCGCAGCAGCCTTCCCAGAAAATGTTTGAGAGTGAATTGCAGGATGCGTTGTTTTCGCTGCCGGAGGGGCCGGTTTTTATTGAAGGCGAGAGCCGGAAAATCGGAGACTTGTTTTTGCCGGATCTCGTGTATCAGACACTGAAAACATCGCAAAAAATTCATATAACTTCCCCGGTATCACAGCGTATTCAACGTTTGAAAGAAGAATACGCCGTTTATCCTCCGGAGGAAATCCATGCGGCCATACAGAAACTGATCCCTTTCATCGGAAACCAGGCCGTTTTATCCCTGCACGATGCATTAAAAGAAGGCCGAGTCGACGAAGCTATCCACGCACTTCTCATCAACTACTACGATCCCCAATACCGTCACAGCAAAAAAGAGTACGCCGCAGAGCTTACCCATATAAACACCGAAACCGCAATCGAAGAACTGCTGCATGTAAGCAGGCAGTTGTTTACCGGTGCATTTGCTCCGGGCGGCCCTGCACCAGATTAAAAGCCATCGCCCGAATCTCCTCCAGGACATCTTCTCTTTGTTCCACCGGATATTCATCCGTGGCTGAAACGAAACAGTTGGTCCGATACTCCGCATGCACCGAACCGAAATACATGCGCAGCGGTTTGTATGTAGCAAAAAACGCGTCCTGTTCATAGGGTCCGCCGTGACACGAAACAAAAGCGCCGATCTTCCGCTTCATGCCTTCGGTGCTTTTTTGGCGTTTCGTTCGCTCCCAATACGGCTGTCCGCGGTCCATCACTTTCTTTAAGTCGGATGCCACTGAATAAAAGTACAAAGGTGAGCACAGGACCAGGATATCCGCATCGTCTATCGCGTCGTAAAACACATGCATTTCATCTTTCAATATGCAAACACCGGTTTCATAGCAGCTTTCGCATCCGGTACACGGCAAAATGGAATAATCTTTTATATGAAGAAATTCCACCTCATGTCCGGCTTTCTCCAGCCCTTCCTGAAAGGCACGCGCCATATGCCAGGTGTTCTTTTTTCTGTATCCTCCCAGAATAATTACCGCTTTCATTTTATCTCCCCTGCATAGTTGGTTCTACCGGATGGACGGGTGTTAATCGACCATACGGCTGTACAATCGAATCTCTTGTTGTTTAAGCATTTCTTTCCAGCGCGCATCGCTTAGCGCCCGGTGATTCAGATACAATGTCCGCTCCTGCGGTTGCAAAAGCACCGGCATCCGGTCATGTATGCCTTCCATGGCATCGGTCGCAGCCGTTGTGAGAATCGTGAAGCACGGGGTCTCCTCCCCGTCTATGAGAAAAACTTCCCATAGCCCTGCCATGGCAAGGAAGGGTTCTTCTCCTTGAAACAGATGCTTTTCTTTTTGCTTGCCCTCTCCTTTTTTCCATTCATAAAAACCGGTTGCAGGAACAATACAACGACGTTTTAAAAAGGCGTTTCGAAACGTGCGTTTTTCAACGGCCGTTTCTCCACGGGCGTTTATCAGCGGAGCTTTGGTGTAAGCCGGTGAAAAACCCCAGCGGAGCAGGCGAAGCTGTCCGTCCGAAAAGAGCACCGGGGCTCTGTCGGTCGGACGGACTTCTTCCTGTTTTTCATATACCATGCGCTGCTGTGCCAGTTTCCACGCCGTGATCAGTGCACCGATCTCTGTTTCAAAACTGTAACGGCCGCACATGTTTACTCCTTATTCATCCGTTTGCGGGCTGCCTGACAAACGGCTTCGGTCGTGATTCCGAACTTTTCATAGATTTCTTCCCCGGGACCGGACGCGCCAAAGCTGCGCATACCGATAATCTCCCCGTCCAGGCCGGTATAGCGCTCCCAGCCAAAAACACCGGCCGCTTCAATCGCAATGCGATTGCGAACGGCTTTCGGCAGCACCTTTTCCTTATAGGCGGCATCCTGCTTTTCAAAAACCTCCCAGGAAGGCATGCTCACAACCCGGCAGAAGATGTCTTCTTTTGCCAATCGATCGGCCGCTTCCAGTGCCAGCTGCACCTCCGAACCGGTCGCAAGAAGGATCATCTGCGCCTCTTTCGGATCGTGCAGAATATATGCGCCGCGCTTGGCATCCGCGCCTGTACCTTCCAGTTCCGGTACGGTTTGTCGCGTCAGTGCCAAAGCGGTCGGCCCATTGGTATGATCCATCGCATAATCCCAGGCGGCCAGCGTCTCCTTGCCGTCGGCCGGTCTGAACACCGTCATATTGGGGATGGAACGCAGCATGGTCAGATGTTCAATCGGCTGATGCGTCGGGCCGTCTTCCCCGACACCGATACTGTCGTGGGTGAAAATGTATACCACCGGCAATCCCATTAAGGCCGCCAAACGAATGGCCGGTTTCATATAGTCGGAAAATACGAGGAAAGTCGCACAATACGGACGCAGACCCCCGTGCAAGGCCATACCGTTTGCCATCGCCGCCATGGCGAACTCGCGGATGCCGAAATGCAAATTGCTCCCTGCCCGATGCTCTCTTGTAAAGGAATCGCGTTGTTCCATTAATGATTTATTGGACGGCGCAAGATCCGCCGAGCCGCCGATCAGGTTTTCGCGTTTGTCCGCTATGGCATTTAACACCACCGAGGAAGATGCGCGGGTGGCCATGTCTTTTGCAAAGGAGAGCTCAACTTTGGCCGGTCCTTCCTGTCCGAAATATGCATCATAGCGTGCCGCCATTTCCGGATGCGCTGCAAAGAGCCGTTCTTTTTTCTCTTCCCAGGCACGGTAGAGTACATCGCCTCTTTCCGTGTAGGCTTTTCGGTATGCGCCGGCTTCATCCGGCAGGACAAACGGTTCGTGTTCCCAGGAAAACGCCTCGCGCGTCAAAGTCACATTTTCTTCTCCGAGGGCTTCCCCATGGGCTTTCGCCGTACCTACGCGGGGTGAACCGAATCCGATCTGCGTTCGTACTTCAATCAGCGTCGGCCGTTCCGCCTGTTTCGCTTCATCAATGGCTTCCCGCAGGTCGTCTAAATTATTCCCGTCTTCAACCAAAAGGGTATGCCAGCCCAAGGCTTCATAGCGGCCACGTACGCTTTCTGTGAAAGCGATAGCCGTATCCCCTTCTATGGATATCTCATTGGAATCATACAATACAATCAACTTGTTCAGACAAAGGGCGCCGGCTAAGGAGGAGGCTTCATTGGTAACTCCTTCCATCATATCCCCGTCCGATGCCAGCGCAAAGGTATAGTGATCAAACAGGCTTTCTCCGTCGACAGAAAACCGGGCTGCCAGATGCGCTTCCGCCAACGCCATCCCCACGCCCATTGCCAGTCCCTGGCCCAGCGGACCCGTCGTGGCTTCGACTCCCTCCGTGTCGCCGTATTCGGGATGTCCCGGTGTCCGGCTGCCGGTCTGACGGAAATTGCGCAGATCGTCTGCGGTTACGGCAAATCCGTGCACATGTAAAAGGGCGTATAAGAGCGCAGAACCGTGCCCGGCCGAAAGAATGAAACGGTCTCTGTCCGGCCATTCCGGATGGTTCGGGCTGATCTGCAATCGATCCTTCCAAAGAGCGAATGCCATGGGCGCCGCCCCCAAAGGCAGACCCGGGTGACCGGAATTGGCTGCCTGCACCGCATCCACCGAGAGCATGCGCAGCGCGCTGATCATCGTCATATCGTCATACATACTATCTTCCTCCTATTTTACAAAGCGGAGCATCCACAAAAGCGGCAATGTCTCCATCATCGTGCGGGTGGCCGGATCGGTCGGCTCAGTCTCTTCCAATGCCGCATAAACCGGCGGGCTGAAGAGTCCGCGGCTCAGATCACACGCTGACAACAAAGAAAACAGCAACGGATCTTCCGTTTCCCCCTGCTGCAGGCGGGCCAGATGCGCCTCGTTGTCGGTTTTAACCGGTTCGCTCGCCAGTGCATGAAAAAATGCGTCTTTTTCCGCCTGGAGCGTCTCTCCTTCCGCGGTACAATCCAAAAAGAACGCCACGACGCTTTTATCCACTGCACGCAGATAAAATGCCTGCAAATGCGCTTCTTCCGGCATTTTGCGCGGCAGGATCCTGCCATGATGCGCGGGCTCGGCCGGTTCGATCCGTACAGCTCCTACCTCTTCCAGCGCGAAAACGACTGCTCCGATCAGGCAAACAAATGCTTTACTGTCCAAAGGGGAAAACAGGTGCTTCCCCTGCCTCTGAATCGCATGTGCCGCGCGTAAACTGATATCGGTTGTCAATTCAATCCCTCCACGTATTTCAATAACTCTCAACCGCTTGCTACTCTGATACCCAATCTTACTGTTCCTATTGTAACGTATAAAAACGGTTTCTTGCACCTTTCAAAAAAGTGTAACCAAATGAATGATTGTGCGTCTGGATATGTGAAGAGGGATTTACGATAAAAACAAAAAAGATACGAGGAGGGTTCCCTATGAAAAAGTTACTTGCCGTCGTTCTGTCTTCCCTGATTCTGCTTGCTGCCTGTGCCGCCACACCGACGGACACGGCTCCGGCTGAATCCCCGTCCGCCGGGGCAGAACGAACCGAAGCCGTCACAGCAGACAGTGCCTATGAAGAAGGAATTGCACCAAGCTCAATTGATGCGACCGCCTCTGCACCGCAGGAAAAAATGATTGAACGCTGGTTTCTTCACATGGAAACGGAAACTTTCGAAGAATCCTTTGAAAAGCTCCAGGACTCCATCGAAAAATACAACGCTTATCTCGACGGGGCAGACATTCACAATCAGACGATTTACGACCAGCAAAGGCATCGCACAGCCATGCTCACCATTCGGGTCAATGCGGAAGATACCAACAAGCTGCTACAGGAAATACGCGGACTGGCGCATGTCGTAAACGAATCGCTGTCCAAAGATAATGTCACCATGCGATACGCCGATCTGGAAAGCCGTAAGAATATGCTGGAGGCAAAAGAAGTCCGCCTCACCCAACTTCTGGAAAAAGCGGAAAATATAGAAGATCTGATCGTTATTGAAAATCATCTTTCCGAAACCATCGCAGAAAAAGAAGAGATCCTCGGTCAATTGCAACATCTGGACCGGGATATTCAATGGCAGTTTATCGACATTCAGCTCTATGAAGTATCCGACTACAGCCGTATCGAGCCGATGCAGATTTCATTCGGAACGCGGATTAAAAACACCTTCTCCGATACCTTCTTCGGCTTTGTCGTGTTTTTGGAAAATCTGCTGCTTGCAGCCATTCGCGCACTCCCCTATCTGTTCCTGTTCGTACTGTTGGGAATTGTCATTGCCGTCCTTTGGCGCAAAAATAAAAACCGTTTCCGATTCCACCGACCGAACAAAGCGAATGTAAAAACAGACGATGCGCTAAAAAAGCAAAACGAGCAAAAGAAGGATGCAGAGTAAAGATGGAAACTGCATTCTTACCGCGCGGTTTTCATGGCTTGCAGCAAAGCCGATCGCACACGCATATAACGGTATATTACCGGGGAGGCCAGTTCTCCCCGGTTCATCATTTTATCCAATTCTTCGACTGTCACCCAACGGTAGTCTACCGTTTCCCCCGCTTGCAGGCATATCGCTGTTTCCTCTTCTTTTGTTGTTGTAAAAAAGCTCTCCCAGATTGACCGTCTCTCCCGCCTTCTCTCCAAGAGAAGAAGTTCCTCTTCTTTTGTGTTCAGTCCGGTTTCTTCCTTTAATTCGCGTACCGCACCGGCGGTAAAGGTCTCTCCTTGCAAAAGAGATCCCGCCGTGTTCTCCCAAAACAAAGGATAGGATTTGTTTTTGTCCCTTTGGGTGACCAGAAGCTTTCCCTCGCTGTTCATTACCCAAATATCCGCTATACCGTGATAGGTACCGGGCGCAAGTTCGGTTCCGCGCGCACATTGTCCGATTATATTCCCGAATTGATCCGTTACATCCCATATTTCCATTTAATCACCTGTCTTGTGTTTCTGCTGATATTTGCGGGTAAAGCGCTAAAGAGGTACAATACATGATAGTAAAATAAAACCGGAAGGAATCCCCATGAACATCAGAGACAAACGCATCGTCATAAAGATCGGAACATCGACCCTGACACACGAATCCGGTCACATTAATATACGCCGCTTTGAAGAACTGGTCAAGGTTTTGTCCGATCTGCAAAACGCCGGCGCGCATCTGATTCTCGTCTCCTCCGGCGCGATCGCCGTCGGGATGGGAAAGATCGGTTTGCGCGAAAAGCCGCTCGACATCCCCGGCACGCAGGCCTGTGCCGCCATTGGCCAGTGTGAACTTATGCATTTGTACGACACGCTTTTCGGGCGTTTCAATCACAATGTGGCGCAACTGCTTCTGACAAAAGACATCGTCGAAGATGATGAACGCCTGCAGCATGTGCAAAACACCCTGGATACGCTCTTGGATATGCATGTCATCCCCATTATCAACGAGAATGACACCGTCGCGATCGACGAACTCGTTTTTGGCGACAATGACACTTTGTCGGCTATGGTGGCTATTTTGTCGGATGCAGCCGGATTGATCATTTTATCGGATATCGACGGACTCTATACGTCCAATCCGCGCACCGATCCCACAGCTGCGTTTATTCCTTTTGTGGATGTGGAAAAAGACGAAGTGGAGTCCATTGCTGCCGGCGTCGGTACGGCAAGAGGCACCGGCGGGATGGTTACGAAAATCCAGGCGGCCAAACTGTGCCATCCGGCCGGGATTCCCCTGTGGATACTCAACGGATCCGACCCGCGGAATCTCTATGACTGGCTGGATGAAAAGCCGGTCGGAACCTATTTTACCCCGAAAGGAGATGCAGACCATGCAAACCGTTAAAGAGATCGCCCAACGGGCCAAAGCTGTTCAGTCAACCGTTGCATTGCTGTCGGAAAAACAGAAGAACCGGGCTTTGCAATCCATTGCCGATACCCTCCGCAGTCATAAATCTAAGATTACACAGGCCAATGCAGAAGATATCCGGGCCGGTCAGAAAGCCGGCCTGCGTGCATCGCTGCTTGACCGTCTGCTCCTTACCGATGAACGCGTGGAAGCCATGGCCTGTGCGGTCGAAGATGTGATCCGCCTACCGGATCCGGTCGGACGCGTACTCTCCGGCGAGACCATGAAAGACGGCATGAAGCTCTTGAATATCCGCGTACCGCTGGGTGTCTGCGGCATCATTTATGAAGCCCGCCCCAATGTTACGGTCGACGCCGCCTCCCTCTGTCTGAAAGCAGGCAATGTATCTGTATTGAAAGGCGGCAAGGAAGCTATCCGTTCCAATACCCTCTGTATGGATCTGATGCGGTCGGCCATCGAAAAAGCCGGTGTGCCGGCGGATGCCATGCAGCTGATTAAAGACACCTCGCGGGATGCTGCTGTAGCTCTCATGCACTGCAAGGATGATCTGGATGTACTGATCCCGCGGGGCGGGGCCGGGCTGATTGCCTCGGTCGTAGAAAATGCAAAGGTCCCCGTTATTGAAACGGGAACCGGAAACAATCATCTGTATGTAGATGCCGGTGCGGATTTAGAACTGGCAGAAAGTATTCTTATCAATGCAAAAACACAGCGTCCTTCCGTTTGCAATGCCGTAGAAACGCTGTTGATCCATGCATCGGAAGCGGAAACATTTCTTCCTGTGGTACAGGCCGCTATGGAATCACGCGGCGTCACCCTGCGCGTATGCGAAAAATGTGCAGCTATGCTCACAAAGGCAGTGGAACAAGCCACCGAATCCGATTGGGAGACCGAATACATCGATCTGATTCTGGCCGTACGTATTGTAAAAGATATGACCGAGGCTCTGCATCACATCCGCCGCTATGGTTCCGGTCATTCTGAAGCCATAGTAACCAATGACTATACACGTGCTGCCCGCTTTCAACAGGAAGTAGATGCCGCAGCCGTTTATGTAAACTGCTCCACCCGTTTTACCGACGGCGGAGAATTCGGCCTCGGTGCGGAAATCGGCATATCCACCCAAAAGCTCCACGTGCGCGGTCCCATGGGCCTAAGCGCTCTCACGAGCAACAAATATCTTATCTCCGGCAATGGACAGATACGAAAATAGAGCCTCAGGCTCTATTTTTGCGTGAAAACCACGCAGAAAAAGAGGGCGTGGTTTGTTTTACTTTTCCTCCCACAGATGAAGGATATCCGACACTTCTTCCGTTACTTCCAATGTACCCATAAAGGCACCTTCTTCGTTGCGTACGGCATAGTAGCGGACTAAATCCAGACGATTGCCGCGTCGCATCGGTACGATCTCCTGCTCCTTGGTACCTGCCCGGAACGCCTCTATCAGCTTTCTTATCGCCGGCACAATCTGCGGCGGATGGCACAAAAGCAGATCGCGTCCGATAATCGTGCGGGTGCGGGAAAATACCTGCCCTTTTCCTTCGGAATAGTAGCGGATAATATTGTCCTTATCAGCGAAGGTAAGATCGGTGGGTAATGTATTGAGCATACAGATCAGTTCTTCTTTGGTGAAATTGCCGCTGGGCAGGGAAATGCGCCCCTCTTCCTCGGGAGCCGGTTGTTTTTTATCTCCTGTTTTTTCCATCAGCCAGGTGCGTGCATCCGACAAAGAGGCTCCTTCTATACCCTGATGAAAGGCATAGCCGTAGGTTTCACTTTCCTGCGCGCAAAGGATCCAGTCTGCTTCGGTCAGTGTGCTTTTCAGCATGGGTACAAGGATTTCGTTTTCTTTTTGTACCATATCCACCGCCTGCTGTATCAAACGCGTGGCGGCCAGCTCGATCCGTTTCGGATCCGGCGGCGTTTGTGTGAGCGCATCATTCCACATGCGTGCCAGATTCCTGATTACATCGTCTACGCCCCACATCACCATCGGCGGGACGGTGATCCCCGCTTGCTCCAGATACGGGAAGAACAGATTCTCTTTTCTGTCATAATGCCTGAAAATACCGGCAAATTCATCAGCCAGTAATTGCAATTGTGCCATATCGGTTTCGCCGGTTTTGTATCCTTGCAGTGCAGGCTGCAGCTTCTGTTTTAAAAAGGCGACAAATCCCTTGTTTTCCCCGATAAAAACCGTTAGAGGGTGGCCGTTTTCTTCATAGCCCTTATCCTGCATCTGCTCTGCCACAACCGCTGTATGTTCCGTGCTCAGCCGTTGAATTTCTGCAATGGGTACTCCCGAGGAAGCGAGCAGCTCTTCCGCTTTTGCCAGTTCGTTTGCGGAAATACCATCAAACTGTGCCGCCATTTCCTGATATACGTTCGCAACCGGTTCGCCCGCGTGCAGCTTTTTTAACAAAGCTGCCAATGTCCTGATCCTGTCGGTCATGATTTCTCCTTCTCTTATCGATTAAAAGGGTTCAGCTCTCCGTATGCGGTACCCAGCGGCGAACGCCATAATACAAAAGGACGGCCAAGAATGCGCCTACCCCGCCCTGCAGCAGGTTCCCCGGGAAACTGGCGACCGCAGCTGGAAAACTGTACATGAAAATTTCAGCAAGCAAGTATCCTACCGCCATCCAGATCCCGGCCGGCAGGGTTGCCAGAAAGGGTTTGGTGTTTTCTGTATGAGAAAAGATCGAACCGGCCAAATAGCCCTCCACGCCTTTCACCAGCAAAGTGATCGGTGCATACCAGGTATAGCCCAGCAGAATATCTGCCAAGGCAGACCCGAAACCACCCACTACAAAACCGCCGCGGCGGCCAAGCACCAGGCCTGCAAGCAGCACAACGGCATCCCCCACATTCACATATCCTTTGGTCGCAATGGTAGGAATCTGTATCAACATGGTTGCCACAGTCGTCATAGCCATCAATATGCCGTAAAGGGTCAGATCCTTCGTCGTCCATTTTTTCACTGTATGAACCTCCTTCGTTGCCTTCTATTTGGTCTTATTCGTTTTCCTTTTTCTGTGTTTATCGAGTATCGGCTTTAAAAACCGGCCGGTGTAGGATTTTTCCACCCGGGCAATCTCTTCCGGGGTACCTGTCGCAATCACCAGGCCGCCCCCGTCGCCACCTTCCGGTCCGAGATCGATAATATAGTCCGCCGTTTTGATCACATCCAGATTGTGCTCAATCACTATCACCGTGTTTCCCCCTTCCACAAGTTGATCCAATACGGCTGTCAGCTTGTGGATGTCCGCCGAATGCAGTCCCGTCGTCGGTTCGTCCAGTATATATACGGTGCGTCCGGTGGAACGCTTGCTGAGTTCTGTCGCCAGCTTGACGCGCTGTGCTTCCCCGCCGGACAATTCCGTCGAAGACTGCCCCAGTTTAATATAGCCGAGCCCTACATCGTACAGTGTTTTCAACTTCCGGTGAATCAAAGGCAGATTGGCAAAAAACTCCACCGCTTCCTCTACCGTCATNTCCAACACATCTGCGATGGACTTTCCCTTATACAGGATCTGCAGGGTTTCCCGATTATAGCGCTTCCCGCGGCACACTTCACACGGCACATAGACATCGGGCAGAAAATGCATCTCCACTTTCAGTATACCGTCTCCGCTGCAGGCTTCACACCGTCCACCCTTTACATTAAAGCTGAAACGCCCTTTTTGATACCCGCGCATTTTTGCTTCCGGCGTCATGGCAAACACATCCCGGATGGAATCAAACACGCCGGTATAGGTAGCAGGATTGGAGCGCGGGGTCCGACCGATCGGCGACTGGTCGATATCGATCACCTTGTCCAGATACTCCAGCCCTTTTATGGAACGGAATTTACCCGGACGCTGCTTGGCCCGGTTTAGCTTGTTGGCCAGCTCTTTATACAGAATTCCGTTTACCAGGCTGCTTTTGCCGGAACCGGATACCCCGGTCACGCAGGTCAGCGTTCCTGTCGGGAACGAAACATCGATATTGCGTAAATTGTTTTCTCTGGCTCCGGTTACTTCCAGCCAGTGCTTGGGCTGTCTGCGTACTTTCGGTACGGGGATCTCCTTCTTTCCGGACAGATACTGTCCCGTGACGGATTCCTCTACCTGCATAATTTCGTCCAGCGTCCCATGGGCGACGATCTCGCCGCCGTGTACGCCGGCACCCGGGCCGATATCGACAATATCATCGGCCATGCGCATTGTTTCCTCGTCGTGTTCCACCACGATCAGGGTGTTTCCGATATTTGTCAGTTCGCGCAGGGTTTTCAGCAAAAGTCCGTTGTCTCTTTGGTGCAGGCCGATACTCGGCTCATCCAGCACATACACCACGCCCACCAGGCTCGAACCGATCTGGGTTGCCAGCCGGATCCGTTGCGACTCCCCGCCGGACAGCGTCCCCGCGGCGCGTGAGAGCGTCAGATACTGTAAACCGACATTCTGTAAGAACCGCAGCCGTTCCTTAATCTCTTTTAACACCTGGTCCCCGATCATCCGCTGGGTTTCCGACAGCGTGAGTGCCTCAAACCACCGGATCGCCTTCGCCACGCTCATATCCGTTACTTCGGCAATATTCAAGTCACCTACACGGATCGACAACACCTCTTCTTTCAGGCGCTTGCCATGACAGGCCGGACACTGTTCCTCCACCATATAATCTTCAAACTTTTCTTTCATCCAATCCGATCCGGTCTGATGATAACGGCGGTCGATATTCGGAATAACCCCTTCAAAAGCAGCCACATGGGTTTTCTGCCCGGCAAAATGGCTCTTGAATTTGTATTTCAGCTCTTCCCCCCGGGTCCCGTAGAGGATTTCGTCAATCATCTTCCGCGGGACATCTTTGAGCGGGGTATCTTCCGTAGCCCCGTGCCGATGGGCGATTGCCTTGAATATCTCATAATAAAAGGTTCCCGGCTTGGATGTGGCAAACGGATCAATTCCGCCTTCCGCGATCGACAAGTCCAAATTCGGCAGGATCAGTTCCGGGTCCAGTTCGCGGGAAAAACCCAGGCCGTTGCATTCGGGGCACATCCCGAACGGACTGTTAAACGAAAACAGACGCGGCGTAATCTCTTCTATGGAAACATGCTGATTCGGGCAGGTCAGCTTAGAACTGAAAAACAGATCCTCGCCGTCCATCACATGTACCCTGGCCAGTCCGTCACCCATTTTCAGGGCGGATTCCATGGAATCCGTCAGCCGGGAGCTGATCCCTTCGCGCAGCACGATCCGGTCGATCACAACCTCAATCGTATGTTTTTTGTTCTTATCCAGTTTGGGTTCGTCTTCCAGCTCCACCAGTTCGCCGTCGATCATGGCGCGCAGATACCCTTCCTTGCGTGTCGACTGCAGGAGCTTGACATGTTCGCCCTTCTTTTCGCGAACAATCGGCGCCATCACCATAATCCGGCTGTTTTCCGGCAGTTCCAGCACCCGGTCGATGATCTGGTCAATCGACTGCGCCTGGATTTTCTCGCCGCAAACCGGGCAATAGGGAATGCCGATTTTAGCAAACAAAAGGCGCAAATAGTCGTAGATTTCCGTTACGGTGCCCACCGTGGACCGCGGATTTTTACTGGTGGTTTTCTGGTCGATGGATATGGAGGGTGACAAGCCTTCAATATACTCCACATCCGGTTTGTCCATGCGCCCCAAAAACTGGCGCGCATAACTGGACAGCGACTCCACATAGCGTCGCTGCCCTTCTGCATAAATCGTATCAAAAGCCAGAGAAGATTTCCCTGAACCCGACAAGCCGGTCAGCACGATCAACTGATCGCGCTTAAGGGTCAGGTCGATATTTTTCAGATTATTCTCCTTGGCGCCTTTTATGACAATTTCATTCTTAGCCAAGCTGTTCCTCTATTCCGTATTCTTTCATCAGGCGCCGCCACTCATCGCGCAGCGACGCGGCTCGCTCAAATTCCAGATTCTCTGCGGCTTCTTTCATTTCCGATTCCAGATTGATGATTACGCCGCGGATTTCTGTCAGAGACATTTTTTCTTCTTCGTACGGTACCGTATCATCCGCCGCATGCGTCGCCTGTATAATGTCGCGCACGCTTTTGGATACTGTAGCCGGCGTCAGATTATGCTCTTTATTGTACGCTTCCTGAATACTTCGCCGCCGGTCGGTTTCATCGATCGCTTTTTGCATCGAATCCGTGATTTCGTCCGCATACATAACAATGCGGCCGTTGATATTCCGGGCAGCACGGCCAATCGTCTGAATCAGGGACGTTTCCGACCGCAGGAAGCCTTCCTTGTCGGCATCTAATATGGCAATCAGGGATACTTCCGGTAAGTCCAGCCCCTCCCTGAGAAGATTAATCCCCACCAGCACATCGTATTTGCCAAGGCGCAAATCCCGGATAATCTCCATGCGCTCAATCGTCAGAATATCCGAGTGCATATAGGTAACCCGGATCCCGATCTCCTGCAAATAGGCGGTTAAGTCCTCCGCCATCCGCTTGGTCAGTGTTGTAATCAGGGTGCGTTCGCCGCGTTTTGTTGTTTTGTCGATCTCTGTCAGCAAATCGTCGATCTGGTTCTTTGTGGGGCGTACCGTAACCGGCGGATCCAGCAGGGCGGTCGGCCGGATCACCTGTTCCACCACCTGCTCCGCCCGCTCCATCTCATAGGGGCCGGGTGTGGCGGACGTGTACAGGATCTGATTGACCATGCCTTCAAACTCATTAAACTGCAAAGGACGGTTATCCAGAGCAGACGGCAGGCGGAATCCGTATTCCACCAGATTCTCCTTGCGGGAACGGTCACCGAAATACATCCCTCGGATCTGCGGGATCGATACATGCGATTCGTCCGCTATCACGAGAAAATCCTTCGGGAAATAGTCCATGAGCGTATAGGGTTTGGAACCCGGTGCCCGCTGGCTCAAATGGCGCGAATAGTTTTCAATTCCGCTGCAAAAACCCATTTCCGAAAGCATTTCCATATCGTAGCGGGTGCGCTGTTCCAGACGCTGTGCCTCCACGAGCTTGTCCTGTTCGCGCAATTCCTTTAAGCGCTCTTCCAGTTCCTGCCCGATACTGAGCACCGCTTTTTTTACCTTCTCCTGCGAGGTCGCATAGTGTGAAGCCGGGAAGATGGATATATGATCCCGTGTCCCGACGGTTTTGCCGGTCAGCGCATTCATCTCTACAATGCGGTCGATCTCGTCGCCGAAAAATTCCACTCGAACCGTGTTTTCATCCGATGAAGCCGGATAGATCTCCAGCGAATCGCCGCGTACGCGAAAGGTCCCTCGTGTAAAATTGATATCATTTCTGACAAACTGGATATCCACCAGCTGCCGGATGACCTCGTCGCGATCCTTCAACTGCCCCGGGCGCAACGATACCACAAGATTGGCATAATCGATCGGGTCACCCAGACCGTATATGCAGGAAACGGATGCCACAATGATCACATCCCGACGCTCAAAAAGCGCCATTGTGGCAGAATGGCGCAGTTTGTCGATCTCGTCGTTAATCGACGAATCTTTTTCTATATAGGTGTCCGTCATCGGCACATAGGCCTCCGGCTGATAATAATCGTAGTATGAAACAAAATATTCGACCGCGTTTTCGGGGAAGAACTCCCGGAACTCGCTGGCCAGCTGATACGCCAACGTTTTGTTGTGGGCGATCACCAGCGTAGGCTTTTGTACGCGCTCAATGATATTGGCCATGGTATAGGTCTTTCCGGAGCCGGTTACGCCTTTTAAAACCTGGTGTTTCTTTCCTGCCAGTATCCCTTTGGCCAAGGCATCAATCGCCTCGGGCTGATCCCCCGTCGGTCGAAAAGGAGAATGAATCTTAAACATCGCTCGCTCCTTTCACAATCAACTGAACTAATGTTCGGCAACCTTCATTATACCATAGATACCCCGACGGTAGAAGTATTTCCGACGCGTCCTCCCCTCATCCCGAAGAAAACGGACCCATTAAGAAAACGACCTCCTTTCAGAGGTCACAGTGTGAAGACAAATGCAATTTTTTACAAAGAGAAGGAGAGACGGGATGCGCTTGATTTAACGAAAGAGATCCAGAATGCGCTCCCAAATACCTTTATCTTCTTCTACCGGCGCTGGCTCTTCCTCTTCTTCCGGTGCGTGAACGGCCTGACTCATATACAGAAACTGTACGCGTACCGGCTCCGGATTCTTTGCCGATACAAAAGAGACCGTCGGCGCTTCCCCCGGCAGGAAAGAATCCATCATTTCATCCATTTGCTCCTGCATTTGTTGATCCATACCGGAGGTTTCATCATTCAGCATACGCATGCCGGCCGCCAGATCCGATCCGCCGTTGGCCAATGCGCGCATGCCCGCCTGAAACTGTGCCATGCCTCTTGCATAGGCGTCTACACCGGACGCATACGTTCCAAGGCCGGTTGTCAGATCTTTTGCCCCGCCTGCTATGGCGCGGTGGCCGTCCCGCAATTGCCGTGAACCGTTTAACAGTTCATCCAACGCATCACCGAAGTCAAACTGTCCGGCCAATTCCGTCAGTTTTTCCACCATCAGGGAAATACCGGCCGCCAATTGTCCCGCGCCGGGCACCAAAGCGGCCATACCGGCCAGAATCGGCGTCGTCATTTGCGCGTAGCCGGTACGCAGCGCGCGCAGACCCTGAACCAATCCGGGGGGATTCTCAAGAGGATTATCCATTCCCTTTTTTATTGCCGTAAGACCCATATGCAGTCCCTCGTTGAACGCTTCATAATTCGTTGACAAGAGGACAATCCCTTCAATCAGCTTTTCGATATCCTTCATCATCGAAAGGATGTCGATCTCGCCGATTTCGTCCACGACTTTTCTTGCTCCCTGAATCATCTCCAATGTGGCTTCGCGCATGGTATTGATATCATCCAGAAGATGTTCGGTATCTTCCACCAGGGCAATCGCTTCGTCAATCGCGTGCAGCCTGGTTTCAATCCGTTCTGCTTCTTCTTGCATAACGCCGTACAGGGCAAACGCCTCCGGATTTGTTTCCGCATCGACACCGCTAAGATCGACTCCCGGATTGCGCAATGTGTATGCCGATTCCGCGAGACTCTCCCGCAGATCATAGAGCTGGGTGATCAGAATCTCCAGCCGGGCCGGATCCAATTCCCTGACGGCTGCATCCAAGCCCGTCAGAAAGCTCTTCATGCCCTGAATAAACTGTTCCAGTCCTGCGGCAATCTGATTGAGCCCTTCTTCTTCCAGTTGCGGCATACCGGTGGTGAGCGCATCCGCCATCTGTTTCAAAGCGTCATTGATCGAATCGGATGCTTCCAGCAAGCCCGGCTGACCGGGCTTTCCGTACATCAGCTCGTCCATGCCGGCAGAAAGCGCCTCGACGCCTTTTGTCACTTCGTCCAGTCCTTGCGCAAACTCACCCTCCGGACCTAAATGCTGCATGCCTTCTTCCAATTGGGTGAGTCCCTCAAACAATTGGGCACTCCCGTCGGTTAAGGCGCTTAGGCCGCCTAAGTCCATATCGGGCATTTCCATCCCGCCGAGTCCCTTTTCCAATTCGGACACATAAAGATCCAGTCCGGCTTGATACTCCTGCATCCCTCCCGACAATTCCGCCAGACCGCTATGCAGGGCGTACGCGCCGCTGCTCAGTCCCTGCGCGCCGGATTGCAGCTCACCGCTTGCCTGATAAATGCTTCCCACGCCGCCGGTAAAATCCCCCACGCCGTCTGTCAGGGCGGAAATGGCATTCTGCAAAGCCAAAAGATCATCCGTGTACTCGGACAAATCGGGCAAATCGATATCCATGGAATACGGCAGACCGGCCATTTGTATCGCACCCAGTTCCATATGGCTGCCTTTGGCACGAATGGTATAATGCGCGTCTTCCCCCGGCAAGGCGGTAAAAGTGATGAGTGTGGTTTCGCCCTGACTGGCAATCACACCGCCCTCCGCCTCCACTTCTTCAAAGCGGTCGGACGGTAAATTCACCATAATCTGCAAAACATAACTGTCGGAAAAATCGGTATTGGCTTTCGGATTGGCCTGAATCGTAATATCCATGCCGAACAAACCATCCCGACCGGCTAATTCTTCGGGCGGCAGGGTTTTTCCGTCCAGTTTGTAGATGAACTCCGCTTTCCAGGGAAGTTCCGCTTCTTTTACTTTCCCCTGGTAGTAAAAGGGATAGTCCTCCGTTTCGATCTCTACGCGGTCACCCAGAAGTTTTAAGGGGTCCGCATTGGTCAGATTAATGACTTCTTCGTAAGCCCCGTAGTCGACGCGTTTCTTCTTTTTCTGTTCAAATCCGTTGACTACGAATACATCCTCCACGAGGCCGTCTGCTCCCATTTTTGCGTATACGATTTCCAGCTTCGCCACCGTTTGGGCCATGACCGAAACCGGAGATAATAGCAACAGCAAAGAAAGAACCCCCGCGATCCAACGTTTATCTGTTTTCATCCTGCATCTTTCTCCCTTCAAATCCGCGTGTGGTTTTTTCTATCAAACGATCACACAATACCAGCAGTCCCGGTAAGAAGAACACAACCATCAAAAACGAAAAACTGGCGCCCCGTGCCAGCACTTCCCCCAATTCGCTGACAATCGCGAGGGTGGATAACTGGCGGAGTATCGTACCTGCCACCGTCAGGATCAAAGCCGGCGGCAACAGTGTTCCGATCGTTTCCCGGACGGTTTCCCGGGCGGCATCTTTTTTCAGCAGGCTGCGGCGATTGTCCACATAGTGTTGCGTAAACAGTATTCCATAGTCAACCGTCGCTCCCAATTGTATGGTGGAAATAATCAAATAACCGATATAGCTGATCGGAGATGCGTTTAAATACGGCACCGTCAGATTAAACCAGATCGATGCTTCGATCGTAAGCAAAAGCAACAAGGGGATCATCAACGACCGGAAGCTGATCATAACAACCAGTCCTACGGTGAGGATCGCCAGGCCGTTTACGATAATATTGTCCTTTTGGACAACATCACGCATATCATAAGTAACGACACTCTCCCCGACAAGATAGTTCTCCTCGTAATACTTGTCGGCGGTCTTGCGCAAGCGTTCCACAAGATCAAAGGCACGGGGGCCTTCTTTTTCGGAACGAACGGTCAGTATAATCCGGCTGTAATTCTCCGACAGCATGGCTTCGATCAGCTTCGGATCCAGCATCTCCGACGGAATCAGGCGACTGACCTGACTCTCATACGAAATGATGCTGCCGACTTCGGGATACGCCTCCAATTCATCATGCAGCATTTTCTCTTTGCCCCATTCGCCCTTGGGCACGAGTAGTGCCACGGACAATTGCTTGCCGAATTTATTCTCGATCAGATTGCGGTCATGGTATTCACGCGATGTACGGTCATAGTCGGCATTGCCATAGATAAACTCGTTGCGCTGCTGTGCCCGAAAAGCCGGAATAATCATGAGACCGACCAAAATCAGAATCGGCAGTCGCAACTTGGCTCCTGCTTTGGCTACCGGGTTGAAATCGGGCAGGAAATTGCGGTGCCGTGTTTTCTCCACCCATTTTTCAAACACGAGGATGAGCACCGGCAGTAAAAAGATGACACAGATCAGGCTGAACAGTACCCCTTTTGCCAGCACAATGCCCAGATCCGGCCCGATGCGAAACTGCATGAATATCAGCGCCAAAAATCCGAACACCGTCGTCATACTGGACGCTAAGATCGGACTGGCACTTTTCACAATGGCTTCCCGCATGGCATCCACCGGGGCCCGGTCGGCCGCCCGGTACTCCTCGTACCGGTGCAGCAAAAAGATACCGTAATCCATCGAAACCGCCAGCTGCAGCACCGCCGTTACGGCCTGGGTCAGAAAGCTGACTTCGCTTTTGAAAATATTGGTGCCCAGATTCAAGAGGATGGCAATGCCCATCGACAGCAAGAGTAACAAAGGGGACAACCAGGATTCAGTCGCCAAAAGAAGGATGCCGACACCCAGCGGTACCATAAAGAGCATGACCATCGTAATTTCCGACGAAACGGCCAATTGCGCATTGGCCAGATCAATCAGCTGCCCTTCGACAGCGCCCTCTTCCCCGGCCACTTCCTGCAAGGCGAGCTTGGTTTCCACCGTATTGTCGATATCGGTTACAACCTGATACAGTGCATTGCCGTCGGCAAAATAACCGGCCACCAGATCCGGATCTGCCATCTCCAGAGGCGTGCGCACATCATAAAAATCATCGAGCCACAGCACTTGCGTCACGTCCGGAATTTTTTCCAGTTTTTCTTTCGCCTGCAAGGCTTCCTGCAAACTCAGATTCGGAATGTACACACGTGCATTGGGTATCGCGTCTCGAAACTCCTGCTCCATTACCTGCATGGCAATGGTGGAAGGAGCTGACTCCGGCACATACTCCGCTAAATTGTAATTGATCGGTACCAGCGGTGTCGCGATAAGACTGAACACGGTCAGTACCCCGAAAAGGATCAGGATCAGTGCTTTTCTGCGCACAATCCAGGCAGCTAATTTCTTCATATATTAATGATAAATAATTTTTACATAGCATGCAAGCAACAATAAATCGACATGTGTCTATTGTTCGACACCTGTCTATTATATGTTGATTAATCCCGAGGAAATCGCTATAATATTTTTATGAACCGACAAATTTATGATCGCAGAATCGACCGCACACGCCAGTCCCTAACCGAGGCGCTCATCGATTCACTGAAAGAAAAACCGATCGACAAAATCAGTGTCAAGGCCCTATGCGATCGGGCCAATATCAATCGTTCCACCTTTTATCTGCATTACAATTCCATGCAGGACCTGTATCAAAGCACGATCCGGGCGCTGTATCTGGAAGTGCAGCATTCACTTGAACAATTTGTGGAAAAAGACAGCGGCTGGCTGGACATGATATTTTACGACGGAGAGGTTCGCCTCCCGATCATCCGACATATCCTGCACTTTTTGCACGATAATCGCGAACTGATCACCGTATTGATCGCCGGTGACGAACGCGGAGATTTTCTGAAACCCTTCTATGAAAGCGGAAAAAACAGCGTACTGACTGCACTGAAAGACCGACGTGCACCTATTCCGGAACCGGTTGCCGTGTATTATTACCACTACGTGGCGTCCGGTTTGATCGGTCTGACCGTTTGCTGGATTGAAGAAGGAATGAAAGAAACGCCGGAAGAAATCACCACCCTTTTGGAGAATCTGATCGCGTTCGGTGCACGTGCCATACGGGAATACCCCGAATAACCGCATTTTGAATCAGTTCACTGTATTACATCTGTGCTCTTTTCTCGTGAAAGTGTCGGGAAAGTGTTTATCCTGTTGCATTTATTCACAATAATATGGTATTATTGCTACAATAAAGGGGTGATCTTATGCAATTGAGCCGAGCGGCGGAGAACTATCTTGCTACGATCTATGCCATTCAAATAGACAAAGAAAAAGTCCGCTCCATCGATATTGTAAAAGCATTAAACTACTCGCGTCCGACCATCAGTATCGCCATGCGTAATCTGCGGGAACATAAAGTCATAACGATGGATGCACGCGGTGTCATTTCCATGACGGCTAAAGGCAAAAAAATCGCACAAAACATATATAAAAGACGAACCGCCTTACGGGATGTGCTGGTCCAAAAAGGCGTAAGTGCTAAAACCGCCGCGCAGGATGCGGCGAAAATCGAATACGACCTGAGCGAAGAGAGCTATCAAGCCATCGTCTCCGCCCTGGCCTAAACAGACAGAAAACGGAGAATCCCTTGGGATTCTCCGTTTTTATACAAACTCGCGGGCGGCGCGTACGGCTTTCTGCCAGGTTTTTCTCTTCTCTTCGCGCGTGGATTTTTCCATTAGCGGCTGAAACACTCCCTGGCTCTTTACAAACGAAAGCAGTTCCTCTTCCTTCCATATACCGGCGCGCAGGCCGGCAAACATAGCGGCGCCTTTCGCCGTGGCTTCCGTTTCTCCGCGCACCACGCGCACTCCGGTGTAATCCGCCTGCATCTGCATCAAAAGATCATTGTCGGATGCACCGCCGTCGGCGCGCAGCATTTGCGTGCGCATCCCGCTTTCTTTCTCCATGCAAGTAAGCACATCCGCCGACTGCAAGGCGATCGACTCCAGAACCGCCCGGGTCAGATGCGCCGCCGTGGTTCCGCGGGTCAGCCCGAATGCGGCGCCCCGCACGCGGTCGTCCCAATACGGTGCGCCCAGTCCGACAAAAGCCGGTACCAGCACTACCCCGCCCGTATCCTCCACCTGATTGGCCAAACGCTCACTCTCTGCGGCCGTTACAATCAGTCCAAGGGAATCGCGCAGCCATTGCACGGCAGAACCGGCCACAAATACACTGCCTTCGAGCGCATAGGAGGTTATGCCATTGACTTCCCACGCGATCGTTGTAAGCAGGCCATGCCCGGAAAACACCGGTTGCGCACCTGTCTGCATCAAAAGAAAACAGCCCGTGCCGTAGGAGTTTTTCACATCGCCCGGTTGTACGCATTGCTGCCCGAAAAGCGCAGCCTGCTGATCCCCTGCCACACCGCAAATGGGAATTTCCGCGCCAAAGAACACCGCGGGATCCGTATGGCCGAAATCGCCTGTATTGGGTTTTACTTCCGGGAGCAGCGAAAGCGGTACCTGAAAGATCTCTCCCAATTCGGGATCCCACTGTTTTTCTGTTAGGTTATACAACTGCGTGCGGGAAGCATTGGTGCAGTCGGTTGCATGCACAGCACCTCCCGTCAGCTTCCAGATCAGCCACGCATCCACCGTACCGCAAAGAAGTTCACCGGCACCGGCTCTTTTTCGACCGTCTTTTGCCTCATCCAGCAAACGCTGAAACTTCGTCGCAGAAAAATACGGGTCGATATACAGACCGGTCTTTTTGTGTATGAGAGGTTCCAACCCTTCTTTCTTTAATGCGAGACAACGGTCTGCCGTTTGGCGCGACTGCCATACCATCGCACGCCCCACGGGAAGACCGGAAACCTTGTCCCACAGGATCGCTGTTTCCCGCTGATTCGTGATACCGATGGCACAGATTGCTTCCATTTTCCGGTCGGTTTGTTCCAGCAATTCCGACACGCAGGAAAGAACTGAATACCAGATTTCGTTGGCATCCTGTTCGACCCAGCCGGGTTGCCGATAAATCTGTGCAATTTCTTTTCTTGCAAGACCCCGTACTTGCAGATCCGAATCAAAGAGCATCGCACGTGTAGAGGTTGTCCCCTGATCCAGTACGAGGATCCATGCGTCTTTAGAGGTTTGCATCGTGTTCAAAAACCCACCACCTGTATTGTACGGTTTGGTTCCTACACAATCCGCTGTGTCGTTTCGGCATCAAAATAATGCAGCGCCTCCACATCAAAATGGAAATTGTGCACCTCACCCGGATTGTAGACAAAATGACCCGGTTGCGAAATGATGATCTGCTGCCCGTCGGCCAATTTGGCATACAGCAGCTTTTCTTTTCCCAGCATCTCTACCACTTCGATAACCGCCTCAAAGGTGTTGTCGCCGTTTTCGCCGGACAAAAAGCGCTCGCTTCGGATGCCCAGTATCACGGGTTTATTTTCATAGGCCTGCAATGCGGCACGATCCGCCTCTTCCGGCCGGACCGAAACAGTGCCGCTTTCGATAACAAATCGGCCTTCTTTCATCGTGCCACGCAGGATATTCATGGTGGGCGAACCGATAAAACCGGCTACAAACAAATTCTCGGGGCGATTGTAAAACTCTTCCGGTGCACCGACCTGCTGGATTTTCCCCTGGTCCAACAGCACGATCTTTGTGGCCATGGTCATGGCTTCGGTTTGGTCATGCGTTACATAGATCGTCGTTGTCCCCAAGTCCTGATGAAGCCGGACCAACTCGACCCGCATATGCTCCCGCAGTTTCGCGTCCAGATTGGACAGCGGTTCATCCATCAGAAACACCGCGGGATTGCGTACCATGGCGCGCCCCAGCGCGACCCTTTGCCTCTGTCCGCCGGAAATATCGGACGGCTTATTGTACAGATAATCCGTTATCTGCAGCGTTTGCGCCGCTTCTGTGACGCGTTCATGAATCAGCTTTTTTGATTCCTTCCGCATTTCCAAAGAAAACGCCATATTCTGGTACACTGTCATATGCGGATACAAAGCATAGGACTGAAAGACCATGGCGATATCGCGGTCTTTCGGCTCCACCTTGTTCATCAGCTTCCCGCCGAACAGAAGCTCGCCTTCGGTGATGGAGTTCAGCCCCGCAATCATGCGAAGAAGCGTACTCTTCCCGCAACCGGAAGGACCCAATATGACACAAAACTCCTGCGATTCAATTTCCAGGTCAATATGCCGGATGGTAAATGCTTCCCGGCCTTCGTATTTCTTTCCGATATTTTTTAATTCAACACGCATAGACTCATCCTTTCACCGAACCTGCTGCCAGCCCGGAGACCAGCTGCTTTTGCAGGGAGAGAAACAGTATGACAATCGGGATCGCCGTCAACAGCCCGCCGGCGGCAAACGCGGGCTGATTCATAGTCCGCATGTCCTGAATAAGGGTAAACAAACCGGCCGCCAGGGTGTAGCTTTCCGGACTCGTTAACAGAATCCGCGGCATCATATAATCCATAAAGGGTCCGATAAACGACCACAGCCCGATTACAGCAAGCATGGGCCGCGCAATCGGCATGATGATAATACGATACACCTGCATATGTCCGCATCCGTCGATCCGGGCGGCATCGTCCAGTTCCGTAGAAATCGAATCGATATAACCTTTCAGGATAAAAGTATTTCCCGCAATCGATCCGGCCGAATAGATCAGGACCAGAAGCATCTGGCGGGTAAACCAGGGTGCGATATCGGCAATTATGGAATGGATGGTAAAATAGGCCGTGATTCCCGCAAAAGCCGGTATCGTCTGAATGAGCATAATGGCCATCAGCGATGCTTTCCTGCCCTTGAACCGGAAGCGCGAATATGCATAGCCGGTGAAGGATACAAATAANAGCGTCAGGAATCCGGTTGCAATAGCGATAAACAGCGTATTGGCAACCCAGCGCAAATACAGTGTTTCCGTGAAGAGATACGAAAAATGCTGCAGCGAAAAGCGGAAATTGTTGCCCATGATAATATACTGCCCCTGATTGCCGTTAAAGGCATTGATCACCATCTGCGCCAGCGGCCAGAGAATCACCACGGACCAAAGGATGAGGATCAGATAGGTTATGGCCAAAAGCACCTTTCCTGCTGCAGACAAAGGCTTACGGTCCGATAAATACATACCGCCCGTGTTCTTTCTTCGTCGCCAAATCATAGTCGCTCCTCCTTAAACGCTTTCGAATTCCGGAAACCTAAGAATGCAAAGAACATCAGCCCCAAAGAAACGACAAGCGTTATGGCAGCACCGATCGCCTGCTGCTGGTTTTCAATCGTCAGTTTATAAATATAGGAGATCAGCAAGTCCGAAGACCCGGCCAGATTCCCGTAAACAATCGGATTAAACGGACCGCCCTGATTAAACAGATAAATGATGGAAAAGTTGTTGAAGTTAAAGGTAAACTGTCCGACCAATAAAGGAGCTGTCTGAAACAACACCAATGGAATCGTTATCCGGCTGGTCTGCTGCCAAGGCGTCGCGCCGTCGATCTCCGCAGCTTCGTACAGATCGCCCGGAATCCCCTGCAATACCCCGGTGGACAAGAGGAAAATATACGAGGAACCCAGCCACCCCTGCAGGAGGATCAGTACGGCCCGTGTCATAAAGGTATCGGTTTTAATCTGTATGGTGCGTCCTGCCACCTGCGAAAGGATCTCGGTAAGCATGCCCTGCGGAGAGAACATGATACTGAAAAACATAATCGTAATAAAGGCCGGCACCGCCCAGGGCAGAATATAAACTATGCGGAAAAACGTCTTTCCTTTCACCCGTTCATTGTTTGCCAAAAGCGCAAGAGCAAAGCCGATAAAAATGGCAAGTGAAGTGGCCAGTATTGTCCAGATAATCGTCCAGAGCAGAATGCGCCAGAAAGCCTGGCCGGCAATACCCGTCCCCGTGGCAATGATCTGATAATTGCGCAAACCGATCCACTGGAATTTAGACTGATGCTGCGGATCCATATTGGTAAAGGACAAAAGAATCATCGTAAAAATCGGAACCAGTACGATGAAAATGATCAGGATCAAAGCCGGCAGATTCACCAGATACGGGAAACCTTCCAGCCGGATGGAACGCCAGGTTTCAAACCAGTTCTGCCTGCGTATCCCCCGGATCGCGTTCTTTTCCACGCCGTATACGTCGCGGAAGTTCAAAATAAGAATAACCACCGCAATCAGAAGCAGACAGATCGCAATAATCCCTTCGATCATAAAGAACAGCGAACGATGCACACGCAGCCCGCCTTCTGCCAGCGAAAGAAGGCCTGCAATTCCTTCGCCCTGATAATTGCCGTAGCCAAGCGCATAAGGTATGGCAATGCCGTAAATAAACAGAAGTCCGATAAAAAACAGGGCAGCTTTAACACTCTGCCCGTTCAGCAATTGGCCCAGTCCGGGAAACGGAGCCGTCAGATAGGCAATTAAGGGTTTCCGTTTTTCGGTTTCTTCCGGGATGGAGCGCCGCAGGTCGGCAATATCCGAGCGGATAACCTGTGCACTGTCTTTCGCCTGTTTTTTCTGGCGAAAACGCAAGGCTTCCAATTCATCATGCACGGCTGCATAGGGACCGGTCATCCGATGCGCCTTGATATCGTCGCGCATGGCAATGCGTTCCTGCGCCGTTTCCTGCTTGGCCGCCTTTTGGGAGATATGTCCTTCCCGGTATTTGTTTCGTATATCACGTATGCGAGCTTTCCCGATCTTTTTGCGGTCTACCGCATACACGCTGTGATCCTGCAGGAACGCTTTGGCTTCCTGCGGGTCGATTTCTTCTTTATGTGCTTCCAGCTGGCGGATCAGCTGCTCTTCCTGCCGGTACTTCTCTAAAACCGGCGGCACGCGATCCAGAATAACCAGGGCGGAACGGTACGCAAGCTCCGCATCATAATCCAGATCCGCATAGGGTCCATAGAACACCTTATCCTGTTGTGCGCTGTGTTCCATTTTTTCCATGCGCTGCAAGGGCGCCGGCAAATCCGCGGATGCCGGCATTTTTTCCAGTTCTTTAATCCGTGCGGCATGCGCCTTCTCTTCCTGTTTATACGCCTGCAGCGCTATGTGATACGGATGTTTGTCTTTCTCTGCGATGTGTTTTTTCTTAGCTTCCAACAAGCGGTTTTTTTCCTCGCCCTCCGCTTGTGCCAATCGTTCTTCCAGTTCAGCCAATTCGCGCAAATACACATTCTTTCTTTCGTGCGTATTGCCAATCCGGTCGATCAGCAGTCGGGGTATTGTCATGGTTTTGCCTCCGATTCCGGCCGCATTCCTTTGTTCAATAAATAGATGAGCAATAGATATAATATAAGACTGAGATAATAAAACACCGATCCCGTCTGCCATTCAACAAGCCGCATAAACGCCGCAGCAAATAAAAGGAAACTGAATAGACCGCGAAAAATCCGGTTCCATTGGGAAACCGGTATAAAAAACACGCTAACGGCAAAAAGCAACGGCAAGAGAATATGAAATACATATTGCATCAGATGCACGCTTAAATAGTTGTCGAAAGAGTCCGCAAGGCCTGCCTGAACCGCTTGTTCAAGCAGGCTTGCGTCCTTAACAAGGAGAAATGCCTCTGCGGAATATACCGCAACAAGAGCAAGAACCAATCCCAAAATCTGTATCTGTCTTTTGTTCCTGCTCATCCGATCCTCCCGAAGGGTTTTACTGCATATTGGCCATCATTGCATCAAAGGATGCTTTGATCTGCGCATAGGCATCTTCTACTGTGGCCGGTTTTTGCGATTCCCAGGAAAGAACGGCGTTCTTCCAAGTATCCCAAACCTGACCCCATTCGCTGAACAGCGGACGGGCCGGAGCCTGTTCATAGGATTCAAACACCGCTGCAATAACGCGCTTGTCAGTTTCATCCAGATCGGAAGACGCATAGACGTCCGGTTCCACATTCTCTAAAATCTTACCGGTTGCCTTAAACAGATCCACCGCATATTCCGGATTCACAATTTCCTTAATCACCGCATGACCGAGATCCATCTTTTCCTGATCGCCTTCGATCCGGGCGTTCAGTCCGATGCCCCAGCCGCCTTGCCAGTGAACCAACGGCTTACCGGCCACCGTAAGACTCGATATCGGCAGGATTTCCATATCCGCGCCGCCATTGGTTTGTTCCTGAATGGCACCGGTTTCCCAGGGTCCGCCCAGACGGAATACACCGTCGTTGCCGGAAGTAAAGGCATCGTCGATATAACCCCAACCCGCTTCTTCGTCAAACAGGCTGGATCCGGCTTCATTGTGCTTTTTCCAATATTCATAGACCGCAGTAATGGCATCTTGTTTTTCTGCCGGCAGTTCCGCCCACTCGGCCGTCATATCGGAGAAGAAACTGCCATCGTCGTTTTTACCTAAGAACTCGATTTCTGCTGCATTTGCCACTGCAACGCCGTACCAGGTATCAAATAACGGCAGCAGGACTTCGTTCGGTGTCTGAATATCATTGACTTCCACAGCATTGGTCATGTCAACACCCGCTGCTTCCGCATTGGCCGTGTTGGCAAATACGATCAGGGTTTCAATATTGTACGGGAATGCCAGGTATTCGCCGTCTACATTGAAATTACCGCCAATCCCGTCATCAAAATTGTCCCATCCGCCGATTTCTGCAGCCAGCTTAGTCGAATCGACAGCAGCCAGTGCATCATTTTCGGACAAACCGTAAATACGGTCGGCCGGTATTGCAAACACATCGGCCACGTCAGGATTCGTAACACCGGTGTTGTCAATCACATCCAGCATATCAAAAGCGCCGGATTCAATCAGGGTGATTTTCGCATCGGGATTGTTGGCGATAACCCGGTCTACAGCAGCCTGATAGTATTCCATCCAGCCCTCTTCAGCCTGAACGGTAATTTCTCCGGTCAGTCCGCCTTCTGCGGGTGGGTTCTCTCCATCGTCGCCTGCAGGTGTATCTACAGCGGTATCATCCGTTGCGGCGGGTTCTGTATCCCCCTCCTGTGTACATGCGCTGAGCACAAGCGCAAAGGCCAGCAACAATGCCAGTACTATGCTCACTTTCGATTTTTTCAATCTGATTCCCCTTTCTATCCGGTGCAATCGATTACACCTGGACACCTATATGATACCCAGTTTCCCGATAAAGTCCATATAATTGTGTAAAAGTATAAAAGGTCATGGCCCCCTTTTTTAAGGTACAATGTTTTTGACTATAAAACATACCTGAAAGGAGAA